>Ga0181356_1000708_pt1 | contig 14512 bp, 11 predicted proteins | sample Fa13VDMM110SN_FD_130104 | JGI IMG/M metagenome (GOLD analysis project Ga0181356, IMG submission 130104) | Freshwater viral communities from Lake Michigan, USA - Fa13.VD.MM110.S.N | ecosystem: Environmental > Aquatic > Freshwater > Lake | place: USA: Michigan | collected 2013-09-24 | reverse complement strand
TTTCTTCATCCATTAAATTAATCTTAGAATTTATTTCTGGCATAATAAATTTTACATCTTTTTTCTTTTCAACAACATCGGGGAAAGCTTCACCGCTTCCTTTAAATATATCTGGTTTATCATCTTGATTTTTTGCTTTCTTATATTCATTAAATAATATATTTTCTCTTTTATCTAGGGCTTCATCATAACTCGCATCAATCTGTGGAATATCTTTTATATATTTTGAAAACTCCTCTTTACCTTCATTTAATTTTTCATTTACTTCGTGTAAATATCCCCTTATTATCATTCTGGTTTTTTCTGGATTTCCTTCTAAAGCTTCCAAAGCATATTTATAAACTTCTTTCATTGGCAAATCTGGATTTTTAATTATACATTCAGCAAAGAAAAAACTCCATAATTGACAATATCCACCTCCTTCGCCTTCAGTTTCTTTTTTATTTTGTTTAGAATAATAACCATCATACGCTTGAAATCCAAACTTTCCATAAGTTGCGGGACAACTATCAATAGGTTTAATATATTGAAATTTAGTTTTTTTTAGCTTTAATAATGTGTTTAACTCTTTTGTATATTCTTTTAAAAATTTATCAACATCATTCCCTTCTTTAGTTTGTTTTCCCTTTGGATTTATGTCAGTTCCCGCTCCGTGTGGTTCAAATCTCAAAACTTCTCTAGTATCAACTTTAATAATTACCATATTTGTATGGTTGGATAAATTAAGAGGGACTACCAAAACTTTTTCACCTTTCAAAATACATTTCGAGGCTTCATAAGCATATATATAAGGGGTTCCTGTATCTTCAGCCCCAAATTTCCATTTTTGTAATGCTTCAATAGGATATAAAGGACAACTCATTTTATATTTTTCATATAAATACATAATTAAAATAAATACTTGGTACCTATTTCCAGAATATGTTGGTTTTGCTTTCTCTCTTCCTTTTTTTTCTAATTCTCCAATAAACTTAAGATTTTCTTTAATTGTTTTCTCTTGTTCCTCCGCTTCTTTCTCTCCTTTTTCAAATGCTTCATTTGCTAGTCTTTCCTCCTCTGCCTCATCCTCTTCTTTACCGCTTCCAATTTTTCTAGTTCCTCTCATATCTTTGGGTTTTGGTTTAATTATTTCCTTTCTTTTTTCTTTCTCTGGTTTCTTCAATGCTTTCGTGTATTCTTCTTTTAATTCATCATCTAAATTAAAAGCCATAGCTTTATATTTTTTCGGTTCTGGTTTAACTGGATTAGGTATTTCTTTTAATCTTTTTTCTAATTCTTTCTCAGCGTCATCTTTTGGTTCTTCATCCTCTTTCTTTTCTGCTTCTTCATTCCATATCCCTTTATTTGATAAATCCATATTAACATTAAATAATTTTCTCATATATATACAAACCATAGGGTAGCTCGTTGTCATTTCTTTCGTTCCTTCTTTTTCATTATGATAATTAAACTCACTAGTTTTTTTAACTATAACGCTTGTCTCATCTGTTTTTAATGACCTTTTTATAAATTCCCTAAATGCTTTAAATGACTGATGTTTTTCATCTCGTTGATATCTATTTGATATAATCATACATAAAACTCCGCCGTCTTTTTCACCTGCTCCACTAGCATTTTTTAATAAATTATATGATTGTTCTACAAAATCAACATCAAATAAAGTTTTATCAACATAAGTAATAACATCATCTACTTTTTGAGTTGATACAACAACATCACCCTCTTTTTCTACTTCTGTCCGCTTACCTCTTATTTGTTTCTGTTGTAATCTTAAATTAAAAGGGGGATTTCCTAAAACATAATCATATTCATATCTACTTTCAAAAGTCATAAAATCAGTATTATAAACGAAAATATTATCCAATCCATTAAACAATAATTTTTGAAAATTATAAAAAACATTATGAAATTCATTGCTATCTATCATTAAATTATCTTTGTTAGGTGATACTTTTAATAAATGTGATATAACGCCCCCAATTCCACTCGTTGGCTCTAATACAAAAATTTTATTTCTTTTATCTTCTTTAATATTACTCATTTCAATAATTGTATTAATATTTTCACTTGATGTAAAATTAGCCTGAAAATTTGTAATTTGTTGTTTATCTATATTAAAATCTTCTAATATTTGGCTTAAATTTGCTCCATCATCAAATAATTTTTTCATTTTCCTAGCCACTTCTTTTTCATCATATTTATTTTTTGCGAGTTCTTGTAAATCTGGATTTCTATTTTCTTTAAATTTAATATCATTGGCGAAACGTTGTAATAATTTATCTGTTGCTTCTATTTTCTTACCATAATTTTTTTTATACATAGTTCTTTTTAATTCTATTTCTTTTTTTCTTGAAATATCTTTCCCTTCACTTTTTAATTTTTCTAATTCCAAATTATACTCTTGAACGAATTCATTATTTTCATTAGTTAAATAATTTTCAAATGATAATCTAGGCTCTAATAGTTTTTTTTCAAAATTGTTAATATCTTCCTGTTTGTTAAACATCATATCCCATATATAAGTATCACGACTAAAAAAACTTTTTCGTTCTAAAATAACCTCTTTTATATCAAAATATCTAGTTATTACCCTATGTTTATCTCTAACAACATTTAGAACAACTTGCTTCTCTCTTGGATATTCCAAAGTTTTAATATTATCATTCATAATTTTATTTGCTTCTTGTATCCATTCTTTTATTGTTTCTTGTTTTTTCTCTTCTCTCTTTTTTGTTTTTTCTTCTCGTTCTTTCTCTTGTTTTCTGTATTGTTTAAAATATTCTTGTTGTTTAGATACTAAATTTTCAGGACAATTAATAACTGTAAAATCATTATTTTCTAGCGGATTATTTTTATTTATAGGTTTTTTTTTACCACTTAATAAAGCACTAAATAATTTATCCATTGGGTTCATTTTAGCACCACTACCTAACATTTTATAATCTTCTGTATTAACACCAATTAAACAATATACATTAACTAATGATTTTTGTTTTTCCTTATGACTATCTAAACGTATAGCTCTAGCAATAATTTGCTCTGTAATAGCATAATTCCAATATGGTTGAATAAAAATAAAATTGTTTGTTTCCTTAAATGAAATACCTTCTTTAATTGCTTTAGAGAAAACCAATAATTGAATTTTATGAGTATTATATAATTTAATACCTGCTTGTTTTTGTCTTACATTTTCCGCACCTGTAATTTCAACCACATTATAACCTGCCTCACTTAATTTTTTCATTAATACAACGATAGCCTTTTCCATAAATTCAGCATATAGTAATGTTTTATCTTTTGGATTATCTTTAATAAATTTCAATATCCAATTACATTTTTTATTCATTCCACTATTTCGGCCTTCTTGATAATATGGGTCATCTTTTGAGTTATCCATACTCATTTTTGCCTCAATGGGTATAAAATGGTATTTTTTCCTTGGAAAATCTGGGTCATCATCTTTAAGCCTAAAAAATGAAATTAACCCTCCGTAATATCTATCAAATTGTTTCTCGTCGTTTCTTAATTGTAAAAGTTTATCTTTATCCATATTTATTAAAGGGGCTCTTTTATAACCGATACCAATTAAAGGCTCAATATCGTCTGGACTATTACAGAATAATGTTCCAGTCATCATTATCGTTCTCATAAAACTATTTTTATTTTTTAATAATAATTGTGCTACTTTACCGCCTACTAATGAATAATTACCAGTTTTGCTCCATTTTCTAGCTGATTTCTTTTCGCTTATTTCTTTAGTCACAAAATTTCTCAAATTATGGGCTTCATCAATAATTAATAAACTATTAGGTTTAATATCTACTTTGCTTAACATCATTTGCTGGTATGATATAAATTTATAAACATATTCACCCTCAAAATTTTTTCTTCTTGGGTCTAAACCTACCTCATACATTTTCATAATTGTATTTATAACTAAACTGGCGGGTAATAAAAAATAAACATAACTATTAGGATTTAAATTAATAAATTGTTCTCCGCAATTAATAGCGATTAATGTTTCACCACTTCCAACACCATAATATAAAATAACTAATTCATTTGTTGAAATACTCCAATCTTCAATAAATTTTTGTTGATATGGTCTAAATTTAAAATATTGGTTTTTATTTGCTTTTACTAAATCAAACGTTGAAATATCTTCATCGTATGGTATAACTTCGGGGTTTTGATGTTTAGCATCTTCTGCCTTAAAAATATCAATCCATCTATTTATATTTATATCAGTATAACCATCAACACTTTTTTTATTGTTTTCTCTTCTATCTCTTCTTTCTAATAAAGCAATTTTATATTTCCTAATTTCGTCAGCGGTTTTTTCAATGGTTTTATTTTTTTCTTCAATTTGGTCTTTTTGTTTTTTTACTAATTCTAATAATTGCTCTTTTGTTAAATTATCTAATAATTCAGTATTTTCTTCATTATGGTCTGCTCCACCTAATAAAAGTTTTGTAAGTTTATCAAACATATATATAATAAACTTATAAAATAAAATTAAAAAAAAATTTTTCTATTTATGCTATTTTAACAATTGAGACGGTTACATTACCTAATTGAACTGCTGACGAAAATGAATTAATGAATTGTAAATCAAAACTATGTGTTAAATTATCTGGTATAATTTGGAAGTGTTCGAAACTTATATTTCCTTGTGGTGCTGTATCATTGGGTAATACAAATCTTGAAACTTCTGCTCCGTCTAATCTTAACCTCATTGTTGTTTGTCCTGGTGTCCCCTGATAATAAGAAACTGAAATTATATAACCACCTTGAAGACCCGCCCCTGCTGGTGCTGTTATTGATGTTCCTGAAACGGCGAAAGGTGTATTTACTAATGCTCCTATCCCTGTTCCTGCTTGTGTAAGCGGTAAAATTGATGTTCCTACTCCTACACTTACATAAGTGCTACCCCATTTTGTTAAAAAAAGATTTGTTCCAAAATTGGTTGATACTAGTTTTTTTGTTGCGTCAGCTACTAACACTAATCCAGTTGTGGCACTTTCAACTTTAATATTTTGAACGTCTAAATTTTTATCATTCACATAATTTCCATTATCTAGATAATCCAGAAAAGAAGAACTCATTTATATATATAATATAATTACAAAATAATTTTTAGAATAATAATTATGAATAAAATAAATTATATTGTTTATTCAAATAACCAATGCTTACAACATCAAAATTAAAATTGTTTATGGAACTGCTTGTGTGTAAGCTTATAGACTGTATAGGGGCGGTAGTATATCCTGCTGAAGTATCACCTGCTGGTGCTAATACTTTATTAAATGGAATAGTCCATAAATCACTCCTAACATTCATAGGATTTAATTTAAATTTTGTTTGTCCTATTTCTTGAGCCCGTCCAAAATTTGAAGCTGTTGATGTTGTTATAGTATCTAATGCGTGAATTTTATAAAAATATCCTGTTTGGTTCATAACGGTCGCTGGATTTGAATAATTTATGCGTGTTCTGTAATAATTCGGGGCGGTCGCTGGATTAGTATAAATACTAAAATAAATGCTTCCTTCTGTGCTTATATTTGTTGTTGTGTTAAATCTTATTATAGCCCAAAAACTTTCTAAATCTTGAAAAGTTAAACCGCTTAAATCAACGGGTATATACCAACCTATTTTATTTGAATTTACTAAATTTTTTGTAAAATTCCAATAATTACCTGTTAATGATTGGACTGGGTCTATTGTTGTTGGGTCTAATCCTTTCCATTCTAATTTTTCCTGTTCTGTTAAATTAGTCCATACAATATTATAAACTGTGGAAGGCGACCAATTATTACAATTCATAGCTCTTAACATTGCTGGATTAGCATATGTTTCTAAAGCATCTGCTCTCTGTGATAAACCTAAAATTGAACTATTTATACCTGAAATTTGGCCGTCTATTGTGTTGATTTCATCTTGAATAAAATTCACTTCACTTCTTACGGGCATAATTTCATCATTTAAATAAATTAAATTAGCTGTTGTATCAAAATATAATTTATTACTTGTTATAGCTCCATTTTGTGAGTTGTCAGTAAATAATATTTGTTGGTTTGTTGTTGTTTCACCTGCTCCATTTATCCAAACATTAGGATTTCCTGCTGGTATATCGTCTATTTCTTGCTGTAATGTGTTAATATCGGTTTGTGTAGCCACTAATACATTATTTTGATAAATTATTTCGCTGTTAATCTCTTTCACATCAAAAAATTTATCATTTATATATTTGTTATCACCCAAATTTTTTTCAGTATGACAATTAACAAAGTCAATTATTGAAGAACTCATATTATATATATAATAAGTATATATAATAATTTTAATTAAAAATTTTTTATTTAAAGTAATGAATGTTTAAGCATTTTTTTAGAAGCCATAGCACCACCGCTTGGAGCCCCGCCTGAAGTTCCAAAACCAATAGCATTCATAGCACTGGTAGCCATATCATTACCTTTCAAATAATCTCTCACCTTACCTCTAAGCATTTGACCGGTTGAACTATCATAGAAAGCTTTAATATGAGGTAAAATGTGTTTAGCGTGTGAGATAATTTTAGATAAACCGCCATCAAATAAACCAGTTCCATTTAATTGGGGGTCTCTTAAGAAATCACTATGAACCATATTATTCATTTTGTGAGCGTTTATGGCATCTGCTTCGCTTAATGGACTGTAAGAGATGGCCGTTAAATTGGTATCAAAGGAGGCCAAAATATTATCATAGCACATAACCGTCATTAAATCATAAGTCTCACAGTTAGGGTCAAAATTTTCAACAGTTGCGAAAATTTGAAATTGAGTTCTATAAGAAACCATAGGAGCCAAATTTCGGCGGAGTGATATATTTCGGCCAAATTCTAGACGAATACACGCCCCAGAGGGGGTTATAGTTTTAGGTAAATAATCACCAGAACCATTAACAGCATTCAAACCAGATTGTAAAGGTAGGCCGTTAAAAATAGCATAGTTATCAACCAAACCATTTTCAGCACACATTTTATATAAATCAGGAGATTTAGAATTTGAGAGCAAAGTAGCACCATCAAAATTTACTTGGACGTTAGTTATACGTGTGAAATGGTCTGCCCGTTGAGAGCCGTCAATTGTTGATGTTGCGGGTGTTGAACCTCTATTAGCATACAACATTAAATTTTGAGTTGGTTTCAAAGCAAATAAAACGGCGGTTGGAATTCTTGAAACAGTAATAACTGGAGAACTTACAACGGTTGAAACGCCACCAGATGGAACATTAAAAGTTTGGGGTAATCTTTCAATTGTTTTAAGGGGGTAATAAACCAAATTAGGAACTGCGTCCATATTAGTAGAAACAGTAATATAACGAAATTCTGGTTGAAGTAATTGAACGTCTATATTTGTAATATTTAGAACGTTTCCACCGACACGATTACGAGCAAAACTGAAAAGCCTTTGTCCTAAAGCACCTGCGAAAAAGGTTAAATCCAAATTGAGACTAGTTAAATGAGATAAACCATAATCACCACCACCACCAGATAAATTAATATTTGATTTTAAGGGGGCTAATGGGATATAATCCTCTAATTGAATAATAAATTCAAAAGCGGTTGCGGAATTTTTAGAAACATTTAAGGGAACGGTATTTCTAGGCATACCATCCTCACAGCCAACATCTTTAAAACCGCCTAGGGGATTTCTAGGAGTTCCTGCTAAATCGTCGTTGTTAATAGTTTGGTCTATCCAAACGGGGGACAATTGAGAACGGTATTTTTCGGGGGCTACAGTGTTGTATCTTTCTAACATATCAACAACTGAGCCCAAAGTCATAGAATAAGATGAACCACCTAATGTTATTGTTGCGGTATTTACAATTTTACTTAAAGCATTAGAACGGGGGGCGAAACATCCATATTCATAAAGGGGGCGGTTTGCTTCTAACACGCCATTAGTATAAGAATTACCTGATACTTTGACGGAAAAAGATTGTCTCCATAAAATTTCTTTTTGAACTACATTGAATTCGTTAGGTATTTCTAATTTTACTGAAACTGCTGAATTGCTGAATGTGTTAGTTTGATTTAAATTAATTGCTAACAAATTAGAGGGTTTTTGAACTACAATTGCTGGAACGGTAAAATCCAATAAGCCTTCTCTTACTTCTATAATATTATCAGTTAAAGGTTGGGGAATGATATTAGACATATATATATATTATAAGTATAAAAAAATTTTAGATATATAAATTATATTTATTTGAATAAAATAAATATAATTAGAATTTTTTAAATTAATGTTGTTGATTTTGGGTAAAAGGCTAATTTTAAATCTAATGGTTGGCCTGTTGGAATAATTAAATCATAAGAAATATTATAATTTGAAATCCACGAGACACCAATTTGAAAATCTTTTAAATCTTGGTCTGTTGTTATGTCTATTAATCTAACTTGAGAAATGCTTGAGGTTTGATAGGTTATAAAATTATTATTATAGGCGAAATGGTCTATATCTACCTGTATATCTGTTAAAATAGGTCTTAAAGGCCTAATACCTGCTGAAACGGTATCGGGATTTAATGAACCATCACTTGTAAGTTGATTTAAATATTCTAATTTTGTTGGTATTCCATAATTAATAGTAAAAACGATTTTTGTTAAAGCATACCACATATTTAAAGATGATTTCCACGCTGTCATTGTTAATATATCATTGTTTAATGTATAGGCTCCGTCTAATTTTGAAACTGTATTTAAAATAATTAAATTTGGATTTCCTGCCCTTACATCTTCTGCGAAATATGTTCCTGCTATTTGTAATAAATCCTGTAATAAGCCATCAGTATAACTTTCAACTCTTGCCCGTTGTGTTTTTATTGGTGTTCCGTCTGGTTGGTATGTTGTTATAGGGTCTTGTAAGCAATAACGCTCATCAGCATTAAATGTAAATTTATTAGTTGTATTATCAAAAGAATAATAGGGGACATTATCCCATAATGTAGTATCAACACCTAAAGCATTACAACCAACCTTAAATTTACCCCACATATCTATTAAGGTTTGATTTACTGAACCTAATAAAGTTTGAACGTCATAAACAAAATAATATTGTCTATTTGTTGTAAAATCTTGCGTTCCGTTAATAACCGTTGGAATCACTCCGCCTCTTACTTCTGGTTGATAAATAACATTATCACTTAAACTAAAAATAATATTACCTGCTATATTTCTATAAGCTAATGAAATAACATACAATAATTTATTTGGGTTTGTGTTTATACTTCCATCTATATTAAATTTTGCTAATGGAACAATTAAGCGGGGAATACCTGCCACGGGTATTAATGCCCGTTGAACGCCTATAAAATAATCACTTGCTTTTCTTAAAAATGGTGCTTGGTTGAAAATTTCTAATGTGCTTGTTTGCTTATTAATATCGGCTGGTGTTGTTGTTGATTGATTATAACCTATTAATTGCTGTATATTGAAATACAAAGGGCTTTTATTGTTAGAATTCATTTTAATCTATATATTATTATAATAGATAAAAATTAAATGAAATTTGTTAATTGTAAAATTAACTCGTCATTTTTTTTAAAATTTTTTTTGCTAAATATATTTTGAAATTGTTCCATATTTAAATCATCTCTTAATAAAAAATAAATTACATACCTACCACATACTGATGAGTGATTTTGTTGAAATTGAAATTCGTTATATTCTATTTTATACGGTGAATTTAATAACAAATATGTTAATTGTTTAAAATCTTGTTTATATTTTTTCCTCTTATATGGGTCTATCTCTGCCAAATTATCATCAATAAAACGCCCATAACTATCAAATACATATATTGTATTTTTATTTTTGTCTTTTCTTAATCCTATATAATGCCCGTTCTTTACATTATTAGAAAAATCCCAAAAATAAAGAATTACTAATTTATTATATGGATACATTGCCTCATCTATTGTATCAAATTTTAAAAGCTCATCATAAGCTAAAACTTTTACTTTTCCATTTAAAGCTTTTACTAGTTCATTTCCATTTAATGCTATATCCATATTATTATAGAGTTAGATTTTTATAAAAAACGGGTTGGATTTCATAATATATATATATAATTTTATAATCCAACCCGTTCCGTATAAAAATGATAATGATTAAACAAATCAAAATTTTGTATTACCTTTATTCTTTAAAATTTGTTTCAATTTATTTGCTTTATCAATAATTTTTTTTTCTATAGTCTGGTAAGCTTCGGGGCTCTCTTTTGTTATTCTCTTACTGGGACGACATAAAGGATATAAATTATTTTGTTTGTTAGGGGTTCCACATTTTCTATAACCTACGATTTGCTTATCTCTTATGATTGGTTGATTTAAATCAACCCATTTCTCATTTAGCCACCTATCAACTTTTGATTTTGATTTTGGTTTATCATATAAGCCTCCTAATTCAGTATATTTTCGGCTTATCCACATAGAACGATAAATTCCCGTTGGACTTTTGAAAACTTTGTTTGCCATCTCTTTGACTTTATTATATAAATTTAAATCTAAGGGTTTAGACATTATTATATATATAATAAATTAATTTTTACCTAATATATAAATTTCCTGTTCGCCCATAATAACCATAGGGGACATATTGAATATACAAACCCAACGGCCTTTCATACTTAATATTTTTTTTATATTCTCCTTAGATATACCTAAATTTTTACTCATAGCGTTTTTATGTTGTATGCTTACACTATTTAAGAAAAACACAAATGAGGAACAACTCAACAACATAATTTTAGTTGTTTGGCCGTCAGTGGCACAATGAACCGTTTGAACTATACTAATCCCTTTTTTTCTGGCGTTTTGAATAGAACTATTCATTAGATGATACAATTTTTTTTTTAAAAAACCGTTTTCTCGTGTATTTTCTAAACAATCAATATCATCAAAAGCTAATAAACTATTATCTGGTATATCACTCCATTCTAATTCACTTTCTACAAACTGGTCTAATGGTATTCTTTTAACTAAATCATCTAATAATTTATCTTTATTGCTTTCACTCATTAAATAAATTTTATTATCCTTATATAATTTTTTATAGTTTTGTATATACTGCTTTAAATAATAGGATTTTCCCGCTCCTGCTTTGGCTGATATCATAACGATATTTGTTTGATTTGGTTCATTTGTTGGTAATTCTTCAAAATATTCGCCTTCACCTAATTTTATATGTGTTGTTATGTTATCCTGTTCTATTCCGTCTTTATGGTATGACATACAACAATTTTCACAACATTTTTTTTTTCCTTTACATTTTCCCTCGCATAGATTACAACATTTCTTTTTTTTATCATATAAATGAATAATTTTTCCGTTATTGCTTCCTTTTGATTTTATAATTGCTAATCTTTTACCTGTTTCAAAACTAAAACAAAAATCATTTTCCATTTGTTATTATTATATTATAATAACAAAAAAATATATTAAAATTTAAAATTTCACAAAAAAAATATATTAATATGTTATATCTTTTTTTTCTCTTCTCTTTCGTCTAAATTCCATTGATGGTTTAGTCATATCAATATCATCAAAATTATTTTTTGAAAAATTGGGTGCTCCGCATCCTTTAACAACTTCGTTATATTTAGGATGGTCTGGCATCATTATTTTTCTTCCGCCTTTTCTTTTACCTAAACCTATTGATTTTAAACCTTTAGATGCTAAAGCATAACCCGAATTATCACCTAATAAACCCGAAAATGGCTTCAGCATTGGCACATTGTCAAAAATTGGCTTTCCTATTGTTCCTAAAACGCTTCCTATAGTTCCAAACATATCACTTAAAAAACCTTTACCTTTTAGCCGTTTCTCTTTTAATTTTCTTAGTCTATCTCTTAATTTAGTTTTTCTTTTTCCTTCACCTTCTAAATCTCCAACAACATAAGGCATTTTTTCCATATCTTTAGGATATCGTGGCTTAGGTCTTCCTAATGGTATTTTCTTTTTAACTGCTTTCATTTCTTCATTGTGTCCGCTTCCCATATATTGATTAATTGCTAATATTGGTCTGCTTACTGTTTCCGCCATATCAGTTAAACCTGTATTACTAAAATAACCAACTGGAAAACCCATAACATTATAATTTCTCCCTGCTCCAAATTGATAAATCCCTTCATTTACACCACGTCCAACTTTATACATTCCTGTTTGATACATATATATAATTTAGGCTAGGAAATTAAATTATTAGAATGAATTTTATTAAATTGTTCGTTAATATAACCTTTAAGATGAATACACACATCTAAAATATTATCTATGTTATTTAATAAATGTTTGTAATTGCCGTCTGCTGTATTATCATCAACTAAATGAGGTATAGATTTTTTATTTAAATTTTTAAAATGTTTTTTGCTTTTATAGTGAGTATAAATATAATTAATTTTATGTTCTGTTCCACATTCTACACATTTTTTCGTTTTCATTGGTTTGTTATTAATAATAGAATTATTTTCTGTCATTTTGTATTATACTATATTATAAAATTTTTTTAATCTTTTTTTTGTTCTAATTTTTCAGTTTCTATTTCTTTATTCAATTTTTTATTTTCTTCGTGTAATTCGCCCACTATTTGCTTTAGCCATAAATCTAACCCAACTAATTTCTGCGTTAATTTATAATTTTCTGCTTTTAATTTTCCTATCATAATTAATAATTCATCTTTATCTTTATCATAATGTTTAAATACTTCTTCTTCATCTAATTGAATATCAATTTCTTCGGGTTTAATTTGTTCTATAAATAGTTTTTCAATAAATTCACACATTAAAATATATATTATAATTAGAAATTTATTTTTAAAAATAAATTATTTTTATATTATTTTTTCTATAGTTATTATATATGAAAAAGGTTGTTGTTTCAAAACAAGACATTAAAGAATTAACAAAAATGAAAAATTATGACGTTCAATATAGTGATGACGTTATAGAGGCTATAAATATGGTGTCTTATATGCCTTCTAATGTTATACAATTTGGTAGTTCAATTTTTTCAAATCTTCTATATGCTGGTGATATTGATTTATATGAACCAATTGCGGACGTTGATGATATCCCGCTGGTTATGAAATCAATTGTTGATAAAATAACAACACAACAAGATTACGGGAAAAAATATATATTAGGTGATATTAAAGCGGGTTTAAAACGAGAATATGCCCCCTTACACGAACATATAGGCGTTTTAAAAGATGGTAAAATATTAGGTTATCAACCTGAATTATTTGAATTATTCAGTAGGAAATATAGTGATTTAGGTTTTACAGAAATACCACAATTAACAGATAAAAATATAATTGAAAAATGGTTATTATTACATAGAGAATTACATTTAGCAAGTGTTATAAGATGGTCGCCAAATGAGATAAGTAATTTATACAAAACAGAAAACGGTTTTAATATGTTAAATTTAAAAAATGCCGTGAGATATAGTGAATTAGATAAAATAGATTTATATTTTTTTTGTGAGAGTAAAAGTAAATTTGTAGAAATTACAAATTTATTATATGAAACACCAAAAACACAAAAAATTATACAATATGAAATAGGGTTAAACGGTTTAGGATATTATTATTTACAACCACAAAACATATTAAAATATTTGAAACGTTATTATTCTTATGAGAGAATGAATAAAAATTATAAATTTATGAAAGTAGTTAGTGAATTTTTAGAAGGTAATATTAATTTGTTAAATAGTTGTAATACTGATTTAAAAGTTTTAACAACTATGTTAGAATTTGGTTATAGTGTTAATAGTAATTTAAATTATATACACGCTCATATTAATTCTATAATTAGCAGATTACAAAATGTTTATGAGATAGATATATCTAATCAAGTTTTCCAAGATATTAAAAGCGTGATAGATATGAGAGATGCCGAAACAATAATAAACACTATAAGCCCTATTAGCGAGTTTATTATGATAAGAGTAAATGAAGCAACATTAAAATTTATTAATGAGAATAAAATTCCAATATTACATTTATAAATATTCTAAAATTTTTATATATACATATTATATATATAAAAATGAGTTTTCCGCCTTTGCCTAGTGGATTTAATACCTATTATAATACAGGATACAAACGATTTTGGGGAAGTGGAGGCTTTCCGTATGTAGAAAATGATTTTACCGGTGGTTCAATAGTTCAATATCCAAGTGATGACGAAGTAAGGGCTTTACCAGTTATGGATTTACAAAATATAGCCCCTAAAAAAGGTGGTAGAAAGAAAAAGAAAAAAGAAAGTGAAAAAGCAAATATTGAAGATTTAGAAGGTGGCAAACGAAGAAGAGGAAAGAAAAAAGCCAGTAAAAAAACAGATTGTGAATGTGATGAAATGGAAGGCGGGGGCAAATCAGGAGGTAAGAAAAAAATTAGTGTTAAGGATGTTATGAATTATAAAGTTAAAAATAATGTTAGTCTTAAAGAGGCTTGGGCTCATTT
>Ga0181356_1000704_pt1 | contig 14577 bp, 17 predicted proteins | sample Fa13VDMM110SN_FD_130104 | JGI IMG/M metagenome (GOLD analysis project Ga0181356, IMG submission 130104) | Freshwater viral communities from Lake Michigan, USA - Fa13.VD.MM110.S.N | ecosystem: Environmental > Aquatic > Freshwater > Lake | place: USA: Michigan | collected 2013-09-24 | reverse complement strand
TGAGTTCTGCCTTGGCGGTATTGTAGCCGGTGAGCTTGGCTTCCCATGCTCCCTTGACCGCATCCCGTTCCTGCTGGCGTTTGGCTTCCTGGCTGTCATACGCGGCTTTCGCCTTGTACCAGTCATCGAGCTTTGCCTCGTAAGCGCCTGTGTCATAGTCCACATCTTGCAGCGTCGGCTTCTTTGGCGGGGCGGTATTTGTCTCACCCTGCGCGGCCGGCGCCTGCATACTGCGTTCTAGTTCACGAATACGCTTCTGCTGTTCGCGGTTCTGCTTGCGAAGTTCCTTGACCCATTCCGGTGCCTGCCGAGCTTCCTCGGCTACCGGATCGGGCTGGGGCTCTTCGTTGCCGATGCTGACGACAAGCTCAGTCTCTTCCGCTTCCGCTGGGGGCGTCTCGCCCTCCGCAACGGGGGCCGGGGACGTCTCGTCCGCCAGCGCCAGGTCAATGACTTCTTTCTCGTCTGGTTCAAACATCATGCGCTTTCCTCTCAGTCATTTGTGACGGCTGACTGGTTGGCCGTTCAAATCAATCGTCCTATCCCAAAAACGGACAACAGCAAATCTGCCTCTAGGTCATAATTTGCCATCAACAGGTCCAACGCGTCCTCATCGTCTGCCAGTATGGCGTCCAGTTCCCGCGCCGCGTCCTGCAGATCCTGACTTTTCTGCCGTTCGATCTCGTTGCGAAACTGCTTTTCGCGTTGCACCGCCTCAAGTTTTGCCAGCTCACGGCGCAGGCTTTCGGCTTGTTTGACGTCGCCGGTGTAATCTTCAAGCTTCCGGGCGATCCGCCGGGCCTGCGGGCGATCAGAGGTCGCCAATTCCTTTGCAATCGACGCCAGCCTCGCAGCCTGCTGTAGCTCAAGCTCCCATTCGTGCGCCTGGCTGCGCCTGGCTGGGGGCGCTCTCTGGCCCTGATTGCCCGGCCCGCCGCCGCCGACAATTTGCGGTGCGCTTGCGGTTACCGTGGGGGCGTACCCGGTGAGGGATAGCGCGCCCAAGCCTGTCGCCACGGACACATTGGTTGATGTTGCGACCGTGGGGGCGTAGCCCTGCAAGGCCAGCGCGCTAGCGCCGGGCGTCACCGTCACGTTTACCGGCGTTACGGATGTTGTAACCGTCGGCGCATAGCCGGTCAGCGTCAGCGATCCGACACCCAACGTCAGCAGGGCGCTAGCGACAACCGCCGACGCAAAGCCGGTCAGGGTCAACAGGCCGCGCTCAGGCGTCAGCGTGGTGTTTACAACGCCAGGATAGAGCCGGACGTCGTTCTGGTTGGCATCGCTCGGAACCGTAAATAGCCGAACGTCACTCACGGATAGACAGCCGTCAGGGTGTTCACGCTCGTGCCCGCAACGTCAGGCGATCCGGCCTTGTAGGCCCTCACGAAATAGGTCTGAGAATTGCCGTTTACGATAAAACTGTAATTCCCCGATCCGTCCGACGTGGTTGTTGCGACAAGCGTGTCCTCTGAATTCAGGAACAGGTCCACCACGCAATTGGCCAGCGCCACCCCTGCGCTGTCCCGCGTCACGCCTGACAGCGAGAACGTGCCTGTGAACGTCGGCTTTTTGAGTAGCGGCGTTGAGAACAGCGAATGCCCGATGCCGCCCATAGGAACGCGGCGCGGGCCTAATTCAATGTATTCCATCCCCCCGTTCGCGCCTAGTGTGGTCAGGCCCGTGTTGGTCATCGGACACATATTCGCGCCGAAGCGCGTCATCTGACGCGGTCGCTGCGTGAGTGAGCCGATGCGGGGCATGACCTAGTTCAAATCTTCTATCAAAAATTGGTGACAAGTGATCGAGTTCGCCGCGTTGGCTACCGACCACGTCGCGAACAGGTCAACGAGCTGCGTTGCGGTGCTGTCGAAGCCTGTGCCGACTGCGGGGGCTGCGTTGTATGGCAACACGTGCTCACCCGCGCCGCCCGCTGTCGGGGCTGGCGATCCGATAACCGCGTGGCTGATCCACATGCCCTGACCCAGAATGTTGGCAGTCGTGGTCGCACCAACAGCGCGAACTGTCATCATTGCATCGTATATCCAGCCGACGTTAGTCTGCGCCGTTGTGTTCAATGACATCGCGCCGGACGAGAAGACGCTAACCGAACCCAGGCGAAAATCGAGCGTCAGCGTTCCCGGCGTCGTGACAACCGTGCTGATCCTGCCCGACGCACGAACGCGGAACATCTTGCCCGCGAACAGGTAGTTCGCCGGAAGCGTCGGCTTGGCGATGACCGGCAGGATCGACGTTGCCGTCGTGGTGTTGGTGAGCGCCGAGCCGTCCGCAATCGAGTTAAGGAGGGTCGCGATATATCCCTGCTGCATGGTCTGTCCCTTATGCCAGCGTGAAGACGCCAGAGGCGTTGATTGTAATCGTAAGCGTGCCGGCCGTTGTGCTGACTGACCCGCCGCCCGTGTCCAGGTCCACAACGCACAACAAGTCGTCGTTGGTATTGTCGGCGTAGATCACCGCATACTTGGCCGTTATGGTGGACGAGGTCCACGCTTGGTCATCCACGTCAAATGTGATCGTGCCGACCGCCTGCGTCCATGTGGCGGTCAGCGTCTTGCCGCCTGCGGTGTAGCCTGTGCCGACCACTTCCGCCGTGAGGTCCGCGTACCGGCAATCAGTAGACCCGCCGACGAAGGTCGCGTCGAGCGCCTGCGATGACGTGGTCAGCGCCATCTTGAATGTCTGCGTGTCAAGGTCGAAAGTCCCATTCGCCAGCTTCAGCTTGGCCCTGTTGAATACGATCCAGTTACCTGCGGCCATTATTCGCTGCCTTCAGTTTCAATTCTGGATATCCGGCCCTTTTCGCGCACGACACGCTTGGGACGCGACAGCGCAGCGATTGCCTTGTCTGCGTTCTGGCTCGTCACCTGCGCGAACTGGCCCACGGCTTCGCTCATCTGGCCGACCGCGTTGCCGATCACAGAGACGCTCTCACTCAGCCCGATCACAGCCTGCTGCATCGCCTCGCTGGCCTGCACCATGGTGTCATTCGTCACGCGCTCGGCGCGTAGCTGCTCGATCTGCGTGTCGGTTGCGTCGGCCTTGTTCTTGCGCATGCGGTTCTCAAGGCGCAGGGCTTCAAGTTCCAGCTCTGCCTTCTCGTCGCGCGGGGGCGGCGCTTGCGGGCTGGCGGCCGCGTCCTCGTCCATCCCCACGCTAGTCAGCTTGACGATGGTGTTGGCGCGGCTTTCCTCGGCCTGCGCAAGCGACTTCTCAGTGTTCGCCATAGCGAGCGAGGCTTTGGCCCGCGCTTCGTTTGCCAGCGCGTCGGACAGTTCCTTCTGCGGGTCGGGCTGGTCCTGCATCGCTTGCAGTTCTTCGGCCATCGCGGCGGCCTCTTCCTCGTTCGGCTCCAGCACGCCCAGCTTCAGCAGCTTTTTGCGGAAGTATTGCTGCATCTCGGACAGGCCCTCGCCTTCCATGTTCATCATAGCTTGCGCGCCAAGGATTTGCAGCGTTTCCGGGTCCTGCGTTATCTGCATCATGCCGGTGATTGCCCTGACGACGGCTGCGCGGCGGCTGGTCGTGCTTGGCCCAACGTCAACGGCCACATCGAACTTGGCGTCTGCGATGTCGTTGTCAGTCTCAATGGCCCCGGTTTCCTTGTTGACCATCGGCCGGGCCAGTTCGACCGTGCGCGGCTCGCCCGTGGTCTGGATGGCCTTCATCTTGCGGTTAGGCTCGACGTAGATTTCCCGCGCCATCGATAGCCAGACTTCGCCGCAGCGTTTCACGGCCTTGGCGAAGTTGCTGAGATAGATGAAGGTCTGCATATCCAGCTTGTTCTGGATCAGCTCTACCGCCTTGCCGCTCATGTTCGGCTGCATGATCTCGGCTTGCTGCTGGTTGCCGAGGATTTCCTGCATGTCGGTTTCAGTGATCTGCAACAGAGCCGCCATTGCAGGCGGTATCTCCGGCGCCCGGGTGTAATCCAGCGCGCCCATCGGCTGCTCACCGCCGTCCGCATTGGTCACGGGATTGACCAGCAGGTACGGGTAACGCTTGACGTTGTCCTCTGCCCACAGGACTTCGTGGCCGGCGACCTGCTCAGGCGTGAAGATGGGCTTCTGAACCGTGCTGTACGCGCTGATCTCGCCCAGCTTCGTCAATTGCATGTTCTTCAGCCGCTGCGCATCCTTGGCCAGCCTGACATGGCCCTGGCAGCGTTCAATGTTGTCGATGAACCACCGCTTGCCATAGACAGGGATGATGGGGATTTCAGAGCCTGCAATGAGCCCGTAATCCTCTAGCACGCGCTGCCCGTTCATCAGGTACTTGTGGACACGCTGGCGCTTGATCTTGCGCTGCCTGACCTCGACGCTGCCGGTTGACAGCAGCATCTGTTCAAGGTCGGGATCGTCCTCGAAGTCTGCTTCCGTGTATTTGGTTTCCTCACCATCCAGCGAACGGAAGATGCGCAACGTCTCGCTGACCTGTTCCTTTTCGTAGTATTCGGCCAGGTACACCACATCGGGCGTTACCCAGTCGAACTGCACAAACTGGATGGTCTTTGGCCATGACGCAGGGTCGTCATCGAACGTCGCCATGTAGGCGGCGCGTGTCATGGATATCAGGACAAAGCAGCACTCGGCGTCTTTCTTGTCCTGGCGCTTGGCGTTCAGGTCAAAGAAGACGGACGTGTCAGCGTCAAAGATCGGCTGGAACACGATCCGTTGCTTTTCGTTCTCCGGGTCGCCCTCGTCCTCGTATTGGTTGCTAAGGCGCCATGCACCAAAGCCCCCGCCCACGGCTTCCTCGAATGCGTTGTCGTAGGCTTCATCCGCCTGGCTGTCCTGTTCGTCGGCGCGGTAAAGCTCATCGCACGTATCAGCGAGCTTGACGTTGGTGCTCCCGTCCTTGGGGATAAAGTCAACCGTGACGCGATTGTTGCGGTATTCGCTGATGATCCGCATGACGGACAGCGCGACCTTGTTGACCTCAAATCTCGGTCTGTTCGCGTACTGTTCGGATAGGTTGCCTTCCCATTGGGCGCCGGCAATCGAGTAAAAGCGACGATCTTCAAGGCATTGCTGCCGTTCGTCCTTCATGGCTGACTGGATGCCGTCAAACTCAGCGATGGCATCGCTATGGATGCGCTGCAGCCTCGCCTCTCTGGTTTCACGCCCCATGATTTGCTGCGTAACCTATCTAGCCATAGGTGTCACGATGGGAACAATTCTATTTGTGGGGCGTTGTGCAGCCGTCTTGGCAACCATGCTGGGGAACAGGTCAGTCATCGCCCACACCAGCGCGTCGACCCGGTCAGGGCTGCCCGCTCCCTCATAGCCAAAGGTCGTCATCTGGGTCATCTGCGTTTCAAGCTGCGGGAAGCTGCCGACGTGATGCACCCGGCCCTGTTCATACATGCTGGCGATAGGCTCGGCCCTGACATGCTTGCCGCGCGTGGCCCTGACTTCCTTGATGCGAACGTTGTTCCGCACGCTTCGCAAGGTTTGCGCCACCATGTCCCCGCCTTGGTTGACCTCGATCACGATGCTGTCAGCGTTGTGGGTATCGTAAAGGTTAACGGCTCGCCTCGCCCATTCCATCGGGCTACCCTGCATTGAACCATCCTCAAGCACATAGGCTTCCTGCGTCTTGTGATGGACGCCAGCCACGATGATGCCGTGCTCGTCGCTGTCCTCGTTGTTGCTTATCGCAGGGTCAACGGAAACAACCACGCGGTTGAGCTGGTCGCATTGCCTGACGCGGCTGGCTTCGATCTGGCCGTAGGTCCACAGCGCGTTGGGAATGTCCCCGAGGATTTCGCCCCTGAGTTCCTGCCGGCCGAGGCGCGTGCCTTCATAGCGTAGCTGGATCTTCTCGAGGAACTTGGCGGCCAGGTTAGACCGGTTGTCCATCGTGGTCCCGCGCGTGATGTGGACTTTGCCTTCGCTGCCCGCCACGATGGCCTTCACGAGCTCGACAGGCCTTGGCGTGGTCGTCACCAGCACGCGAGGATGATCGCCAAGGCGCAGGCCGAAGCTGAGTTGGTCCCATGTCTCGCGGGCGTAGCGCCATTTGGCGAGCTCATCGCACCACGCCAAGTCAAACTGCGGACCCCTGAGTTGATCAGGCTCGGTGGCGTTGAACGTAGTGGCAACCGCCCCATTGGCCCACGTCAGGCGGCGCTTGGATGGCTCATAAAGCGGGCGTTCATGCTCAGGGTACACTGACAGGATGCCGGAGACGCCCTCCACCATGACGTCACGCGCGTCGGCTGCTGTCTCACCGATCAGGGCGATGCGCTTGTAGCCCTTGGCGACGGCTTCCTTGACCCATTCAGCGCCGGTCCTTGTCTTGCCCCATCCACGGCCTGAGAGGATCAGCCAGATATCCCAATCACCGTCAGGGCTGATCTGTTCGGGACGGGCTAGGAAGTCTCGCCAGTCATACAGCAGCGCGGCCTGCTCGGCTGGCGTCAGCTTGTCCACAATGGCGTTGCGTTCATCGCGCGGCAGGGATGCCAGGCGCTCGGCTACGCTTTGCGTCATTTGCTGGTGATCTGGTCAAGCAGGGATTTGACGCGCTGGCCGGCGATGCCGTGATCGATCTGGATTGCTGGCCTGCTGTCATCGCCGCTGTGATGAACCTGAAGCGGCGCTAACTTGGGGAAGATGCCGTTGTAGAACGCGTCGGGGTTTGTCCTTGCCCACTCAACCAGACCGTTCACACCGCCAAGCTCGGAGAATGCAATCTCAACGGCTTCCTTGAAGGCTTTGGTCTGCGTGCTGACCGAACCTTTAGGCCTTCCCGCTCCCGGTCTTCTTCCACCTGCGCCCATTGTGAATGCTTTGATATTTATTTAGCGTTTAGTCTTCTTGGCAGTCTTGGCCGCAGCCTTGAATGCCGCAGCGGAAGGTGCGCCCTTGGTTCCGGGTTTGCGCATCGTTTCGCCGCGTGCGCGCTTGGCGTGGATGTTTGCGTAGAGGCCGGGTTTATTCGCCATCAAAGAATACCTCGATAGGGTCCGGAATGTCGGCGTTGTGATACTCGTGTCCAATCCAGAGTTCAATCACGACGCGTCGCGGATTGTCAAGCAGGATGGCGGTTGCTTGAGGCCATGACCGGGTCGGCTTGAACGTCTTGCGGAAAGCTGCGGTCCACATCTCCGCGACTGCCTTGCAGGCTGTAGCCTCGATCAGGCGCTGGGCCTTGCGTCGGCGTAGGTCTGAGATGTCCAGCTCGCGGACTGTCTCGATGACGTGGGCGACAATGTCGTCGATAAAAGCATCATCGACGATGTGGGGATAGAACAACCGCTGGACTATGGATGCGTGCATGGGGAAGGACCCGCCAGAGCTAGGGTTCAATCTACTCTGACGGGTGGACCCCTCGTCGGTCAGCACCGACACGGAAAATCTACCTAACCCGCCGCGTCTGTCAACGTCACGGACGCCATTGCGGCGGCCTTGGCTCGCTCGAGCAGGTACAGGATCACGCCGACATCGCTGGTGCTGGACGTGATCCATTCTGCTCCGTCCGCATCGAAGCCAAGGACGATGGCGCTTGCAAGCTTGCCCTTGGCTGCGGCGAGGATGCCATCCGAAGACATGCTGGGAACAATAAGCTTGACCACGTCGCCCATCAGTAGGGGGCCTCGTCTGAACCGTTCGGGCCTGTGACAGCGGGGATCTCATCAAACGTCACGCCGAACATGACGGGATTGCGCGTCACGTCGATGTCGGCGGGCGCTGGCGGTTCGGCGCGGGCGGCTTGCAGCGCAATGTCGGCGGCGTGCAAGCGTGCCTGGGCATCTGATAGATTTACTGTGGCTTGGCCCATACGGGTGTCTGCCAGGATCTGATCCACGCGGGCATCGTCTCGCGCCCCAAAGGCGCGGCGGACAGCGGCGGACGCTTCACGAAATTCCATGATGGCTTCGGCTTCGGTCATTGAGTGGTCTCCTCTCGTGTCAGGCGAGCGTTGTGCATTGCTTGCCGCGTGTGGTCAACCGAAAACCAGCAAGCTGCAATCAGGAGCGCACCAGTCGCACCTACCTAAAGGTAGTAGGTGCGGTGCGGTGCGGCCCTTTCCTGATTTTGCTAGCTTTTTGCCAACCCCGCACCAGTGCACCTAGGTGCGCTCAGGTGCACTAGGTGCGCTTCTGACCATCCTGAGTTGCGCCACCCATTCCGCCTGCACGATGTGCCAGCCGCCCTGTGTCGGTGCGATGTAGGACGACTGTATGAGGACGCTGACCGGCTTGTGATCGGCGTTGGGATTTAGGTAGTTCCGGACGGCTTTTTCCGATATTCCATCTATTAGAAAAACTTCACGCAAAGCGTCCCTGTCAACGAAGGGAAGACTATCCCGCCAGACACATCCGCCGTGCTCCCATGCGCGCCGGAATGTCTGCTGGTATTGCCCCGCCTTGGGGTGTCCTTTGGGCTGATGCTGGCGCTCGCTGAGGGAGACGACTGCGCTAGTCACCTGCTCGCCATCCTCGTCCAGCCAGCCAACAATCGGAACCGACATCAGCTCAACGGTGATGTCCTCGGCCAGCTCGGCGTCCTTGCTCTTGCGCTGGACAACCTGCATGGTTCCGTTGTCCTGCGGGACCACGGATACTTCGATATCCAGCGCCCCGCGCCAGGCGGAGGATCCCCGCGCCCGGTGCTGGGCCTCGTCTGACACGCCAGTATGGTGGACAAGCACGACGGCGCAGGAAAAGACCTCCATTAACTCCGCGCAGGCGTCGAGCATGGTCTTGGCGTCCTGCGCCTTGTTCTCGTCCCCGTTCAGGAAGCGGTGCAGGGTATCGACCACGATCACGGCAGGGGTAACAGGAAGCTCCCGGACAGCGTCAGTGACGCGCCGCAGGCCGTCGCGGGTGTTCAGGTCGCAGCCGCCCTTGGACAGCCACATCGACAAGGACGCCACGCCGTGGTGCTGCTTCCACGCCGCCACCCGCCCGCGCAGGCCTTGGTGGCCCTCGCCGGCGAGATAGACGACCGGGCCGGGACGGACCTTGCGGCCGTTCCACTGACGAGCCCCTGAGGCCATTGTCAGGACCCAGTCAAGAACGAGGAACGTCTTGCCGCCGCCTGACGGGCCGTGGACCATGATTAGCGCGCGATCCTGCAGCCAGCCTTTGACCAGCCAGGATATCGGCGCGGGCTGTGCGCTGAAGTCATCCGCAGGGATTAGCCATTGGTCTACAGACGGGTTCAGCAATGCCGCAAGGTCATGGCCGGCGGCGCGGTAATCGTTGGCATCGCCAAGGATAGGGACGAGGATCAGCTTGGCGCCATGCCGGGCGGATGCCTGCTCGCCATAACGCTGCCCGACGCCGCTTGCGTCATTGTCGGCGACAATAACGAGGCGGGCAGACGGATGGGAGGCGGCGACGGCCCCTGTCACGGGGACAAGGTTGGATGCGCTATATGCGACGACGCAGGGCTTGCCGGTGACTTCGTGGATGGTGGCGGCCGTGGCGAAACCTTCCGCAATGTAGATCAGGTCACCCTCAAGTAACCCGACGCTCCAATACTTGCCGCCTGTTGCCCCGCCGGGGTGGTAAAGCTTGCCGCCCTCGGCGTCGATATACTGGAGGGAGGATAGCGTGCCGTCCGTGTTGAACAGGGGCGCCATCAGGCGGCCGTCGCCTGTGATGCGCAGGCCATGCGCGCCAACGCCTTTGCGCATCAGGTAAGGATGGTCAGGGCTGGCGGGTCCTGCCTGCGACCAGATCAGGTCCACACTGTCGGCCGCGCTTGATGCCTTGGCGTCCCGCGCTGTCCGTGCCTCGGCTTGCCGGCGAGCAACCGACGCCAGCTCCTCGCCGGTCAGCTCGCGGCCAATGTCCGCGCGCCACGTATTGCTGACACCCGTCCGCCAGTCGCCGAACATGCCCGCCGGCACGCCATCAGGGAAGAACACATACCAGCCCGGCTTGTCATGCCCCGGCTGGCCTTTGCTCCCCGTCTGATAGCGATGCAGCTTGCCATCAAGTGCGATTGTCGCAGGCGGCGTCACGCCAGCCGACGCCATCGCCTGCCGTACCTGGTCCTCGAGCGCCACCGCAGTCGGCAAGCGCCAGGGTCCGCCAAAGATATGGGTCACATCCACCATGATTTCCGTCTCCCGTTTAAATCAGGGTTGCATGCTCGTGCATTTCGTGCAAATTAAATCCTGTCCGACCGGATCAACCGACTGGACGCAACAGGAAGAGACACATGGCAATCAACCTTAAGCGCACCAGCGCGCTTGCGACCGATGGCGTCAAGCTGCTCGTGTACGGACAAGCTGGCGCGGGCAAGACTTCGTTAATCCCTACACTCCCCAACCCGATCACGTTGTCAGCCGAAGCTGGGCTGCTGTCGATTGCGGGCGCTGACCTTGCCTATATCGAGATCGGCAACATTGCGGACTTGACTGATGCGCGCGACTGGCTGGCGTCGTCAGCGGAGGCGGCGGACTATCAGTCTGTCGCGCTGGACAGCATCAGCGAAATCGCAGAGGTCGTGCTTGGCGACGAAAAGCGCATCGCAAAAGACCCGCGCCAAGCTTACGGCGCGATGCAGGAAGCGATGGCTTATATAATTCGCGCATTCCGCGACCTTCCGGGCAAGCATGTCTACATGTCGGCGAAGCTCGACAAAAGCCAGGACGAGATGGGCCGCGTCATGTACGCGCCATCCATGCCGGGCCAGAAATCCGGCCAGCAGCTTCCCTACTTCTTTGATGAAGTGCTGGCGCTGCGCGTCGAGAAGGACGCCGAAGGCGTGCCGCAGCGCGGGCTGATGTGTGACAGCGACGGCCTCTGGCTGGCTAAGGATCGCTCTGGGCGGCTGGACGCATGGGAAGCGCCCGACCTTGGGGCGATCATTGCCAAGATACAGGGGGAATGAATGAGCCGCCTACCTCCATTTGTGCTCAAGAAAGACAACCTCGCCGCCCTCTGGCTTGAGGCGAAGCAAGCCGAAACTGAATGGACTGAACGCCGCCGGCAGATTGAAGACGAGATGCTGGCGACGGAGCGCATCGAATGGGCGGGCTACAAGGTCCGCCTGACGGCGCGGGATAACTGGAAGATTGACGGCGACAAACTGCAGGAAGTTGCAGAGGCGCGCGGGCTGACTGCGCATCTTGGCCAACTGTTCCGCTGGAAGCCTGAAGTAAACATGGCGCTGTGGAAAGCGGCGGCACCCGCCATCACCGACGTCTTGTCTGAAGCCATAACCGTGACGCCCGGCCGCGCGTCATTCTCAATCACAAAAGATGGGAACTAACCATGAGACTTGATGAAACCATCAGCATCGGATCGCTTCCAGAAAGCGACCGCTCATACGATCCTGTCCCGCCAGGCTGGTATGCCGCGCGCATCCACTCCGCCGAGGTCAAGGCGACCAAAGCCGGAAACGGTCAGTATATTAAAGTGCGTTACGACATCGTCGGCCCCAGCCACCAGGGCCGCGTCATCTTCGGCAACCTCAACATCCGCAATCCGAACGCCAAGGCCGAACAGATCGGCCGCCAGCAACTTGGCGAGCTGATGCGCGCAATCGGTTTGGCCGAGATACAGGACACGGACCAGCTCATCGGCGGGACGTGCGAGATCAAGCTGGACGTGCAAGCCGCTGAAGGCGAGTACGCCGCCCGCAACGAAGTGCGCGGGTGGAAGCATGGCGGCGGGACGCCGGCGGCTGCGAAGCCTGACGCACCGAAACCCGCTGCCGCCAAAGCACCGCCGTGGAGGAAAGGCTGATGCAAATCCCGCCGCCTCAGAATGGTCTGGTTACACTGATCGACAAGCGCCATGCAGAGGCGGCGGGGCGTTTGCCCCGCCCCCACATGGGCGCAAGCGCGCTCGGCCACCCATGCGACCGCTGGCTGTGGCTGTCATTCCGCTGGGCAGTCATCGAAGAACACGAAGGCCGGATGCTGCGCCTGTTCCGGCGCGGGCAGATGGAAGAGCATACGATCCTTGCCGACCTTGAGCTGGCTGGCGTCAAGATTGAAAGCACGCAGGCGCATTTCACGTTTGGCGGCCACCTGTCCGGATCGGCGGACGCCATCGTGTCCAACATTCCCGAAGCGCCAAAGACGCAGCACGTCGCCGAGTTCAAGACGCACAACGAAAAGAGCTTTGCGGAGCTTGAGAAGGTCGGTGTAGCCAAGGCCAAGCCGATGCACTGGGTCCAGATGCAAGTCTACATGCATGGCGCGGGGCTGGATCGGGCGCTGTATGTTGGCGTCAACAAGAACGATGACCGCCTGCACGTTGAGCGCATCCACTATGACAAGGCGGCAGCGACGGCAGCGATAGAGCGGGGCCATCGCATCAGCGAAAGCGACAGGATGCCGGAGCCTGTCGCAAGCGCCAGCCCCGCCTGGTATCAATGCAAGTTCTGCCCGGCTTATACATTCTGCCACCAGACAAAGCTGACGCGCGAGGTCAATTGCCGGACGTGTGCGCATTCCACGGCGCGGCCTGACGGCTACTGGCATTGCGGCGTGTTTGACGATGTCATCCCCGTGCCTGCGCAGCGCAAAGGCTGCACTAGCCATGTCCTGCACCCGGACCTTGTGCCGTGGGAGATGATGGAAAGCGACGACGGCGTGACGGGCGTCTGGAAGATTGAAGACAAGGTTGAGAGGAATGGCGACCCGGAGACGGGCGCCCGCACCAGCTTTGACCTGATCAACTCACAGGTTCCCTTCTGATGTTAAGGGATTACCAGCAGCGCGCCATCGACATGCTGAACGACTGGTTCACCCGGCACCCGGAGGGGCATCCCGTTCTTGAGATGCCAACCGGGTCCGGGAAGTCGCATGTGATCGCCGCCTATTGCCAGGAAGCTTTGCGCGAGTGGCCTGAGACGCGCATTCTGATGTTGACGCATGTGAAAGAACTGATCGAACAGAACGCGTCCAAGATGCGCGAATATTGGCCGACTGCGCCGCTGGGCATCTACTCCGCCGGCCTGCGCCAGCGGGACGCATCGCAGTCAATCGTGTTTGGCGGCGTGCAAAGCCTCGCGCGCAAGGCGGACGAGATTGGGCATGTCGATCTGCTGATAGTCGATGAAGCGCACCGCATCCCGGCGGGCGCCGCTGGGCAGTATCGGAAGCTGATCGACGACCTGACAAGGATCAACCCCGCCCTGCGTGTCATTGGCCTGACGGCCACGCCCTACCGGCTGGGGCATGGTATGATCACCGACCCGCCTGCATTGTTTAGCTCTTTGATTGTTCCAGTGACTTACATGGAATTGCTCAAGAGCGGGCACCTTGCGCGGCTGACGTGCAAGCGCACGGCGACAACGTATGACCTCGATAATGTGCGGCGGCGTGGCGGGGAATATGTCGAGGCGGACCTTGACGCCGCCGTGAACGACCTGAAGACGAATGACGACGTTGCGGCCGAGATCATCCAGCACGCGGGCGATCGGCGAAGCTGGATCGTCTTTGCCGTTTCCGTAGCGCACGCTTACGGCCTGCGGGATGCGCTGTTGCGGCGAGGCGTGACAGCGGCAACCGTGGTGGGCGAGACGCCATCGGAGGAACGGGCAGACATCATCGCGGCGTTCAAGCGTGGCGAGATACAGGCGATAACCAACGCCAATGTCCTGACGACGGGCTTTGATGCGCCGAACGTGGACCTGATCGCCGCCTGCCGGCCGACGCTATCCACCAGCCTCTATGTGCAGATGCTGGGTCGGGGAACGCGGACGGCAGAGGGAAAGAAGGATTGCCTTGTGCTGGACTTCGCCGGGATTGTCTCGACGCATGGGCCGTTCGACAATCCGGTTGTGCGCAAGCCAGGCCAGAAGACAGGGGATGCGCCTGTCAAGGTCTGCCCTGAGTGCGATACGCTGGTGCACTTGTCAGTGATGGAATGCCCGACATGCGGCCATGTATGGGAGCGCAAGCCGCCAAGCCTGAAGCTACACGATGACCCGATATTGAGTGACGCGGCGGAGGAGACAATCCCGGTGACAAGTTGGAACTGGTCGGTCGAAACAAGCGCCGCCGGGAAGAAGATGCTTAGTGTCCGCTATTACCCCCGCTCGCTATCGCAGCCCGTCATCCGTGAAAACTTCGTTGTCTGGCATGGCGGCTCCGCTACCTACATGGCAATGAAAAGGCTGGCGGCGATTGCTGCGCGGGTTAACGGGACGATATCGGGGTTGGACAATGGTATTGATGAACTTCAGGGCTGGCCGTGCCCGAAAGAGATCAGCTACCGCCGGAACGGTAAGTATTTTGACGTCACGCGGCGCAGTTGGTAGCGCAGAGCCTGGTAGGTCCGAACACGTCGAACAGCGCGAGTTCGTAAGCTGGTTCCGGCAGACGTACCGGCCGGTGCGCATCTTTGCGATCCCGAATGGCGAGGCGCGTAGCAAGACTACTGGCGCGCGTCTGAAGCTGGAAGGCGTCTCGCCTGGCGTGCCTGACCTGTTCGTTCCTGAATGGGGGCTATGGGTTGAGATGAAGCGCGCCAAGGGCGGGACAGTGTCAGCCGTGCAGAAGGATTGGCATAGATACCTGCTATCGATTGGCCAGCGTGTGATCGTTGGCCACGGCTTTGAGGACGCGCGCCAGCAGGTT
>Ga0181356_1000703_pt1 | contig 14595 bp, 12 predicted proteins | sample Fa13VDMM110SN_FD_130104 | JGI IMG/M metagenome (GOLD analysis project Ga0181356, IMG submission 130104) | Freshwater viral communities from Lake Michigan, USA - Fa13.VD.MM110.S.N | ecosystem: Environmental > Aquatic > Freshwater > Lake | place: USA: Michigan | collected 2013-09-24 | reverse complement strand
TTCAATAATGATTTTTCACCTTTTAGTTTATTTCCAACTTCTAATTCTCCTTTTGCGTCAATTAATCGTAATTGATTAATATCATTATCCCAACCATTTTCCATAACAGTTGCAGAAAATACTGAATTTCCAGAATTATCAACTCCAGTAACTTTTTCTCCAGAAGTATAACTCAAATCATCAATAAGAACCATATTAAATTCAGGCATATCCTTTTTATTAATTACAACTCCATAACCATATGTGTTAATATAGTTTCCTTCACGATTATTTTGATTAAGATTTAATGTAGGTTTAACTCCAGTCATGCTGAAAGTTACAGAAAAGTCTTCTGGACTTACATTAGTTACAGTAAAAAATTTATAATCATAATCTTTTGAGTTGAAATTATCTTTTGTTTTATCTTGTTGTCTACATTTTTCTATAAAGATTTCATCTCCAACAGCAAATGGGAATACAGTTTCTGTTTTTCCATACCCTGTTGTGATTAATTGATATACTTGAGTGTCATTTAATAACTCCAATTTAACTGTTGAACCATCATTTTCTGCTACAATAACATCAATCTCATATCCATTAGAATTGTTTATAGGTACAATTCTCAATGGCGTGATTAAATCATTAGTGTTTTCAACAACTTTTACACCAACAATACTTCCACTTTGCAATTCGGCAGATAACTTTATCTTATCATTTCCAATAACTTTGAGTGATGGGGCAGTATTGTATCCCTTTCCTCCAGTTGTTATGCCAATATAATCAATTCTTGCAATATCTTTAATTTGAACTATTGCTGGAGAACTTAAAACTGGTGTTAATGTAATATCAGTTGGATAGTTAAATCCATCTTTAACTCTTTCTAATTGAGTAACTTTTCCTATTGTTGATGATGATGACCTAAGAATGGAATTTTTTCCAGAAATAGTTTCAATTGAAGAAATCTTTGGTAATTTTGTGTATCTTTTTCCACCAAAATTAACTTTTATTTTTGATATTGAACCAGAAGTATTTGTAGAATTTGTATCATAAAAAACACTTGATGTTGTGTGTGATGTACTTTCTGGTTTTGTATTTAAATTAAACTTGAATGTTGTACTTCCAATTCCTATAATTGGATATTCATTATTGAATGTGCTAGGAATAATTTTAATTCTATTATTTGCAACAACTTCTTTATCAGAAGAAATTTGGAATAATTCAGAAGAAGAATTTTCTGATGGTATTAAATTATAATATAGTTCATTTTGATTAATGATCAATTCTTTTTGAATATCAGTTGTTCTAGTGTTTAATTTTCTATTATTATTTTCAATATATTTAAAACTTTCAATTTCTTTAGAAAAATTTGAATCTTTGTATAATCTCAAATCCATACCAAGAGCATCATTTAAATCAAAAGTTAATACATCTCCTCTCGTGAGACTGATTGGTGGATTGATGAGAGCAATACTATGAGAAGAAGCACCAACAGTTGTAAAACTAATACAAGTTCCAACTGTTGTATCATAAAGATAATTTGATAACTTTATTTTATCTGGGTCTTGTTTTAAAACATAATAAGTATTATTATCAGTCAATCCACCAATAGCAGTATTTCCATTTGTATAATATACAATCTTATCACCAGTTTTTAATTTATTACCAGTTATAGTAATCTCATTTGTTTGTGTATTTACACCAACTGAAGAAGCACTGAAGTCAATTTTATCTGTTGTGATCTTTCTAAGTATGGTATCGTATCTTAATTTTATTGTATTTGAAAAACTTGGAAATATATTAAATTTTATTTTATCATTTGTTTGTAATCCGTGTGTTTGTGCTGTAGAAACAATTATAGAGTAATTTTCAAAAGTTCCAGTAATTTTGGAATATTGTGTTGTTAATGAATGTGCTAATCCAGTGTTTGGTGATGAACTAAAATATAATGAATTTGATGTCGATCCAATTCCTGTAGTTGTCGTAAAACCTAAAGTAGATAAACCAACATAGTCATTTCCAAAATTTACAACATAAACTGTTTGATTTTGACTTAATCTAAATGTAGATCCAGTTCCAGTATTTGATACTACAATACCATTTCCATTCAACCCAACATTATAAGTTAATGATTGTCCTGTATAGTATTTGTGATTTGGTATATAAATTGAACGAGATGGAACAAATTTATCATATACTGATCTTTGGATGGAATACGTAGTAGTAAAAATCCCACCGCCAAGAGTATTATTTGATGAAATTTGGATACTTCCAATTCCAATACTTACAATAGTTGTAATACCAGAAACATAAGTTCCTGAAACATAATCACCATTTTTTAGTGCAATAGTATTAATTCCAATATAACTGGTTCCAGCACTAATTGTACCAAAATCAGTTTTAACTCCAACCAATTTATAGTAATTTGTTCCACTTGTTCCTATTCCTATTGTATTGCTGGGATTGAAATAAATGGTTTTATTCTCTATGATAGCATCATCATATTGTGAAGCATTAAATGTAAATGTATTTGGAAGTAATATAACAGAAACAATGCCTGCAGTATGAATTCCAGCATAATTTTGATATCGATTTACAAATAATTTTGATTCTGAAGATGAAATATCAATAACTCTTAAAGTTTCTGTATTGATTCCAATTAAGTTATCAACTTCAAACCCAGAAACATCATTTACGGCAATATAAGTTGTTACACCAGTAGTTGATTGGTTTGGAATATCATTTATTAAACCAACACTTTTTTGATTTACTAATACTTTTTTAAATCCTTGAATGTAATTATAAGGAGTAGAAGAAATGGAAGTAACTAAAATTTCATCATTTGTAATTAAATTGTGAGGTGTTCCTGTAATTCCTTTTATTCTCGTTCCCTTTGTTACAAAAGTAACACCAGAAAAAGTAGATACTCCAATTTGAATATTAGAAACTTGTTTCCCTTTAACTCTTGAAATTACAGCAGATATCCCAGTTCCACCAGAAGTAGAATTATCAAAAATAATATTATCACCTGGTTTATAATCTTGGCCTGGATCGTAAATTGATACGGAATTTATACCAGAGGACTGTATTTGCTTTACTATAAATTCTTGTTTATATTTTGATTCTACTTTATTAATTAAATCATAAGATCCATATGAAGAATTTAAATAATATGGACCAGTATTTCTTATTATATCCAAATCATTAAAATTCAATTCTTGGTTAAATAATGGTTTAAAATTTTCTTCTGTTGGCAAATCTTTAAACTTGGAACCAATTACATATGGATATTGTGGATTTCCATCAACATCAAGACTAAGAAAATAACCATAATTAATATTTGGAAAATCACTATTGTTTACATACATGCCATTATATTCATCTAAATCTCCTTCAACTAATGATCTATCAAAATAAAAATCATTAACAAAAAAACCAGACTTAAAGTTGGGTCTTATATTTGAATCAATTAATCCATTTATTTCTGATTCACTGATTTTATTATAACTTGATTTTAATTTTTTGATTTGCCCATTCACTTTACCATAAGGACCGAAAATGGGATTTCCATCATATGCCCATCCTAAAATCCGATATGGATTTGTTGTTCCTTCTGGTGGTTTTTCTGTTCCATCTTCTATATTGATGAAATTATTTAAACTTTTTCTTAATTTTTTAGAAGGATAATAATTTACAAACTGTAATCCAAATTTATCAACATCACTTGGTACAATAATACCTTCATCTTCAGAATTGATAATTGACTTATTTTTTTCAATTTGATTTATTTGCCATTCAAATACATTGCCTTCAAATCTAGCACCAAAACCCCTTTTTTTTATGTCTAATGTTGTATTTGTTTTATCATAGTTTATTCCAGAATTTATAACTGAAATTTGAGTTATTTTTCCATCTACTATAGTTGGATATAATTCGGCATATTTACCACTTTTACTATCAACAACGATGTCAATATCATTTGCATATCCATTTCCTGCGTTTAATATTTGAACGTCAACAATCAAACCATCAGAAATGATTGGTTTTAATAATGCTTCTGATGTTTGTTTTCTTACGGAAACAAGTGGTTTTCGATGAAAGTTAATAATATCTGGTGCCCCATAATTACTTCCATTATTTTCTATAAAAATATTATCAAAAGAACCCAGAACAATCGGATCTAAAGATGGTTCTATGATTGTGGTAGTAATTCCACTAATTGCCTCAACACTAATTTCAATTGGTGGATATGAAAATTTGTGTGTTCCGACACCAACAGAATCAAAACTTACATATTTTTTATTAATATAATTTTCTCTAGAAATATTTGTAGAAACTCCAGCAATTGATAGTTTAAATTTATTTTCATCAACTACTGTTACGTGGTAATTAATTTGAGTTGACAATCCAGATACCACAGTACCTGATGTTGTATATAATACCAAGTCCTCATTTTTAAAATTATGATTTTTTGCAAAAATATAATCATCAAATGTATTAATTCCAACTGTTTGATTATCTGCTGATAATAATGATGGAACTGCTACAAATCTATTTGAATATTCAGAACCACCATTCTTTACATATATTTTTGTTATTGTATTTTTTGAATTTAATGTTTTTAAACTATGAATTCCAGAATATCCAATACCACTAATTGAAATAGTATTAATTCCAGATATAGCATCTATTTTTGTATTATATAATTTAATTTGTGTTGTGCTTGTTACTCCAACAAAATATGAAGAACTGTCAATGAGAGGAGATATGGAAGTATTTGAGTTTTTGTTATAAAAAACCTCTTCAAAATTATCAAAATTGTGATTTTGTGAAAAAATGATACTATTGCTGTATATACTAGCTGCTTTAAAATTTGAAGTAATTCTTGTTTTTACTAAATTTGATTCTAATACAGCACCAGAACCATTACCACCAGTTAAAGTGATTTTTGGTTTTGATTGATAACCAATTCCTGGTGATAATAATTTTACTTCATTTAAACTTCCTGTTATACAACCATTCAATATAGCACCAGATCCAGAGTTATCTTCAACGGTTATTCCAGAAAAATTAATTACGTCATATCCTTGTCCTGACGCATTAACATTTACAGAGTCTAGTTTTCCGTAGTAAATATTATCTTGGAAAGTAGTGGTTGAAAATATTTCAACTCCATCTGCCAAAATACCTATTTTTTTATTAATTGTTTTTCTTTTTTCTGGGTCGTCAAAAAATTGTTCTTTTTTAGTTAAATTAAACTTTTTAAATATTTTTTGGTGCTCTAATGTTTTATTTTCATAATTTAATTTTACGAAAGAATCTACAATTCCTACATTTGAAAATTGAATATAATTTTTGGTATATAAATCAGTATTACTATAAGAAAGTTTAATATTATCATTATCATATTTTGTCAAAAAGTAAGTAGAACTTTTAATTCCAGAATTAGATGAAGAAGAATAATAAATTTTTTCCCCAGTATAAAAATTATGATTCTCGCAATATAACACACTCGTAATGCCTACCTTGTCGATCCAATTTGGATTTGTTGTTTTAATAACGTTTGTTTTTCTGTCTGTTGAATAAATCGTATCATTCGGCAATCCAGAAGAAATAACATAAAAGTTTTCAAAATCATAATCAACATAAGTATTCTGTACTCCTGTTGGTAAATTGGAAATTGATGGAAAATAATTTAAAGCACTATTTGCTTTTTTGATTATTTTTTTAATTTCAGTTTTTGACCCTATACTCAAACCCACTTCTTCAATATCAACATAATATCCAATAGAATTGGATCCATAATCTTTTACTGTTGCTGATAAAACATTATCATTTTCATTAGATGGATTTAATAAGTTAAATTTATCTCCGATAATAAAAGTCAATGTATCGTAAAAATATATTCTATTACCAGAAGTGGATTTTATTTTATGAGTTGTTGGTATATTATAATTCCAAAAATTAAATTCCTTTCTATCATTTAGATCAGTTCCAAATTCAGAAAGTTGTATCTTATCTCCAACTCTTAAACTAGATGTTTGTGAATAATCAATAGTATCAATAATATTAATTAATCTAAATTCAACTTTAGTTCCATCATCTAGATACGAATATAAAAAGTTTTCCTCTACTAATTCTTCACCAAAATTTAAATCCGCAATAACACCAGAAACTCCAAGAAATTCTGTTAAAGTTTTATCCGTATAAGTTAAAGTTATTGGATTTGTTAAATTTGATGTCTTTATAAACAAAGAACCACTTTCATTAAACCCAACTGTGGAATCTACTATAATGAAAGTAGAATTTTCAATAACAGTTTCTGAAATATTTGTTTTTTTAGTAGGTTCAAAATTAAATATAAAAGAAGTAGAATCTAAAGAAATTTCATACAAATCTCTATCATCTACTGGTCTATATTCTACATTATAAATTGAAGCACTAGCAGTTTTTCCATTTCCTAAAATTTCAAATATAGTTTTTCCTTTTAATTGTTTTCTTAAATCAGAGTCATTAACTCTGAATGTTTCATTTCTAACTATTTGCTCTACTAAAATATTTTTAGTTACCAAATAATTGTTATCTGATGGTCTTAAAAGATAATCTTGTGGTTTAGTGACTTGAATATCTTTACCAAAAAGAATATTAAATAAAATTTTATAAGATGTGTCAGTTCCTTTTGTGATGTAAAAATCTTTTGCTCTAGATAAAATATTTTTTAAATTTAATCCCTTTACAAATTGTCTATCCTCAAATCCAGGTAAAAATTGAGTTTTAAACTTTTTAAATATTTCATTAAAGAATAATAAATTTAAATTCGTTACTATTCCTGCTTTGTTATGAGATGCTGAATCTGTTTTTGAAAATATAAAAGATTCGTTATTTGAATGTTGGTCTATCCCACTAAATCCACGAACACATCCAGTAAAACTATTTGTAGTAATACCAGTATATGTGATAATTTCATCATCAATTTTTAATAGACCATATTTTTGTGGAAATCCAATTGTATGATTTACAGGAATGGTGTCATCAAAGGATGTAACATCAGAAGAAATTGTACAAACTCCAACTGTAGTGTAAAATGTTTCATTATTAAAATTATCAATACTCTTATATTGTTGTAAATTGACTGCTAAATCTACAACACCAGTTTGATGTTCTTGTGAAATATAATACTGCTCTAAAAATTCTCTAAAAAGTGGTGAATCATCATTTAAAAATTCTGGAATTTGCGATTCAACAATAGATTGAATTTTTACTCTTTTGATTTCCGACATCTTATCTTGTATAATTTCCGTTTACGTAACTTGATGTGACCGCATATTGTGTTGCTGAAGTATTTTCACCAGATGTAATTGTATCTTCCAATACACTTACATTAAGTTTAGTTGTATCTAGATCCAAGTATATATCCTTTAACGCAAGGACATCATTTGACTCTGGTATCGCTTGAATTTCAATCCCAGCAGTACTTGTAGACGATGTGAAAGTGATTGTAGTCAATTTAATCTCACCTCTCATATAATCTACAGTTCCAGCATTATTATTTACAATCACAGGAGAACCATCAACCAATTTGAAGAAAAATATAATTCCAGTTTCATTAGTTTTTGGAACATCACTCATATACAAAGTTCCACTAGTATCTTTTACTGTAAATCCAGTTGATTTGATATTATACCCTCTACCATCAGAATTTAATTTCTTAATGTGAAATTGATTTCCAAAGCATATTTCATATGTTGCTAATTTATTATATTCTGGTTGTAAATCTCTTCTAATTTTAATCTTAGTAATATTGGAAGTAATGGATGTACTTGTATTGTCAATCAACGAAGAAACTTTACTATATTTAAATCTACCACCAAAACTATTCAACTCGGTTGATTTGCTATATGCCTCTAAATTTTTTGTAACTCTTAGTTGTAGATTGTTTGAATCTATTGTAGTACTTTTATCATAATAAACTGTGGTATCCAATTCAACATACATATATTTCAAATCAATAATCTCTGGTTTAATTCCAGCAATTGAATATTGTCTTAAATCTTTTTTAATACTATCTTTTGTAATTTGAGAAAGAAACTTACCATTTCTTGGTTTGATTGAAATATAAACTTTACCATACTCTGGAGGATCTAACTCATCCCCACCATATGCCGTCACAGTATCCACATTTGGGAACAGGTATGGGATTAGTCCTTTATAGTCATTTGCGGTTACTGCACGGTATTGTGAAGCATATACTCTAGGTCCAAGATACTTAACTGAATCAATTGATTCAATATCATCACCGTTTTCGGATGGTTGAATAGTAGTTAATAAGGAAATATTGTTTGTGATTGATGTGCTATTATTATCAGTTAAAATACCAGAAAAAGTAAAGTTTGCTGCGCCATTTGCTTCTTTTCCATTTGTAATAATATAACTAATGAAAACAGTACTTCCACTAATTGGTTTTCTTCCTATAACATCATCACCAAATAAAATTTCATATTTCTCATCATCTATTTCTTGTGTTAGAAAAATTTTTGAATTTTTATTAACTTGAAAAATATTTTTATATAATTGATATTTTTCCGCAATAACACCAGTAACTTTTACACGAATTGTAGAAGAATCAACACCAGTATTTGGAATTGTAAATCTTTGATTTGTTTGTGATTTATCTACTGTATATGACTTTGTTAAATATGAACCTTCATACACATCGATACCTGTGAAATTTGCAAATCCATTATTATCAACGACTACTGTGATGTCTTCTGGAATTGAAAAGATATAATTACCATTCTCAACAGCACCCAAAGCAACGATTCCTGCTTTTAGAGTAACTGTTTTTGAATTTAACCCTGTAGTATTGACAGTAAAACTAACCTTTGCTTTTGACGCACTTTTTGATCTGGGGACGTATCCTATGTTACGTGCAAGGGAGACTACATTTTCTCGAAGAGTTGCACTATCAATAAAGGATTCATTTACTGCCATGTTAGTATTGAAGGCAGTAATATAAGAGTTGTATGCTAATACATCAATTAAACTTGAAAAATTAGATCCTTCAAAATCAAAATCCGTGAAATTACTATTCGTTCTCAGATAGTCCTTTATCTGAGAACGTAAATCATTAAAATCTAGATTAGTAAAATTATTGAAGGACATTATATTCTAGTTGGTTGTAAAAGAAACTCTATATTTTGAAGAGGAAATGGAAGTCCGACAATATCGTAAGAAATCTTTACGTTCAATTCATTTGAATCCTCAATAGATTCAACTATCACATCTCTTACTATAATTCTTGGTTCAAAGTTACTCAATACTGTTTTAATTTCTTCATCAAGTATTGTTGAAACTTCTGGTCCATTAAGTTCAAATAAAGAATTATCAACAGAGGTTCCCAATAAATTATTAAAGAACCTCTCACCAATACGAGTTCTAACTAAGTTAATAACAGATTTTTTAATCGCATCCTCATTTTTTAATATAAGAACATCATTCGTCACTGGATGTCTAGAAAAAGACAAACTAATGTCCTTAAAACTTCTAGAAATACTAAGCATTTAAACAATGAGCATATTTAATATATCTATAATACTTTTTTACCAGTTTTTTCCATAAACTGGTTCAGTTCCATACTCCCAATCATCATAATCTTCGTCATTTCTAATTCGTTCATGTAATTCAGTTTGTTTCTTTAGATTTTGCTTTGGTGCATAATCGTGCATAATCTCCTGAATAACTCTTTTTGGTTTTTCTTTATCAGTATCTGTAATGAGTTTTGATGTTCCCCACATCTCTCTCATATAATTCTTATCTTGATCAATTTGATAAAATGCCATTTTAGTTCCTCTGTTTTTATCTTTAAAAACAGAACTTTTAAGGAGGTTTCTATCTCCTTAAACTATTTAACGATCTAACTGACGAAGTTTGTAATTCTCGGAATTAAAATATTTTAACAGTTCTAATGCTACTAATTTTGGATTTCCTTCACCACAAGTATAAACATCTATCGCAATACAACCTTCCTCAGGCCATGTATGACAAGAAACATGACTTTCTGAGAGTGCAATCACAATTGTTAGACCTTGAGGATGAAAACAGTGCTGAAAAATATTCAAAATTGTCATTCCAGCACGTTGAATACCACGTTCCATGACTCCCTGAAGGGCAATACCATCGTTTAGAAGGTTATGTTCTACGTTATAAACCTCCAAAAGAAGGTGATTGCCCATCGAAAACTGTTTCAATTCAATATCTTTAGTAAAAATTTATTTATTTTGATTTAAATTTGTAATTTCGTACATATAATGATCAGATGTTTCGATTTTTCTTTTATTTTCAACCGAATACACTGTTAAATCAATTTCATATCCTGGATTTTTGTTGATTCTATTGAATGTCCAGGCATTATCGTACCAAATAATACGATTATTTGGATATGCATAGTAATTTCCAGTCTCTACCTTGAACAAATGAGCACATTTATGTTCAGGAGTCTCTGAAAAATTAAGATCAGTGACTCCTTTATTTTCCCATGACCAATCAAGAGTAAACATATAACTTCCAATCACCTTTCTTCCATCAGGACGAATTAATTCTGCTTGTAATCCAGCAAGACGAGCACGTTTTTGAACATCAACATACGGAGAAAAGCAGTCCCAGTACATAATATCCTCTAAAGGTTCTATTTCTGCATCTGATTTCCAACAAAAGGCATGAAGAGGTCTACGAGTCCAATTTACACCATTTTCAAGGAATGCCTCAAATAAAGGAACTCTTTTTTCAATACTGGCAACGCAATGTACATCACATTTAGTTACTTCACCGTGACCCTGCTTATGATTAAAAAGAAATTCATTACGAATATAACAAGACCAATCTGGAAGACTGTGATTTAGATAAGCCATTATTTACCGTCCTTGCCCTCTATATTTTTTACGTGACGAATTACGACTCGTAGCACTATATTTAGTATTTTTTCCTTCACCTTGACGAGTATTTTTTGGAACACTCGCAATCTGCATATCCTTCCGACTCTTTTGTGCCATTCTTTAATTCTCCATCTAACGGTTTTTATAAGGGGTTTTTATAAAGTCCCTCAGGCCATTAAAAATGCTCCTATAAGACTTATCAAAACCTCATAGGAGCATTCTATCATAACGTCTTAAAGAAGGTCAAGAAAGACCTTCTAAACACTTATCAGATGATTCGTGTCTTCTCATGTCCAACACGAATCAAAGGATCACACCAAATCTCATATCCTTGCTCTTTTGCATCCAAACAGAATGAAACATCCTCTCCACACATATCTTGAACCTCTCCAGATTCAAAGACTTGCATTTTTGGTGCAAACCAAGGATACTCAAGACTTTCAAATACTCCTTTCTTAATCAATACCCATCCAAATCCAGTATAATCAACAGTAAATGGCTTACGACGTTTTTGAATCGTATCCAATGTCTCATGATTCATTACACCACCAGACTTACGGAAATCATCTTCCTCTAACCAATGTGCAACAGATGTGGTGTGACCATCCTCAGTGCAATACCATCCAGCAGCAATATCCTTATCCATCGCAACCAAACGATAGAACTTCTCAGTATCAAATACAATATCACTATCAATCCAGAGTTGATAATCATACTGTAACTTGCCATCCCAAGGAATCTGCTTGGGTCCTCTGAGTACATTTGCTCCAAGACATTTGCATCGTGCAAAGTTTACCATACTCGAATAATCTTGACTAATCTGAATACTCGCACCACTCTGTACCAAATCAAAACAAAGTTGCACGAAGTTCTTCAAATAAATGTAAGATACTCCTCGTCCTGGAAGACAAAATACAATTGACTTCCCTCGAATCATCTCCTTTGCTGCTTCTAAATTAAACTCTCCTTCTACAGGACCTGTAGGAAGTTTTGCTTTTACCGTAAATCCTTTAGCCATAAAAAATAATTTTTTCGATACTACATTATTTTACCACAGCAAATCATTCATTGCAAATGGTTTCATCCTTATTTAGTTCTACCTGAATATCCCCATCATTTCCCCCAGATGTCCATACAAGTCCTCTGATAAGTTTCAGATTATCCTGTAAATTACTCTGTGGCACCTGACTTAATATCTCATTCCCCTTGACTGAAATATTATACGTATTCATCCTCTTCCACCTTTCGAAGTAAATCTTCAACCTCCTCTCTTAAACTATCATTGATAACTAAAATCTTATCAGTATCTAACCGATGTTGAATTGTATCAATCAATAAATCTCTCTCATAATCATCAAAATCTAATCTCATTGTTCTCTCAGGGCATTTTTTATTATATATCCTTTTAAATCTTTATACAATTAAATCTTTATACAAAAAAATATTTGGGGTAAAATTTTTTATATGAAAGACAATTTCAAGGTCGATTTCGGTCCGTTGTAGGTTAGGGTAGTGTTGCGTTTTTATATACGGGGGCAACGGTTTACAATAAGAATACAACAACACAAAATATAACTGTCAAACAGTGCTGTTTGATTATAATAGACGAACTATTATAATAGTTTATAATCAGTACTGTTTAATTCTTAACTCATAATAATGGGGGGTGGGTATAAACGAAGGGGAGATGTATAACGAATTATACAGCACTGTGTGATTCTTAACTCATAATAATGGGGGGTGGGTATAAACCACGAAGTGCTTGTAAAGTGTAAGATAAGGAGACTACAAGTTAGTACACAGAACTGTGTACAACGAATAGTATAGCACTGTTTGATTCTTATGTCAAATAAAGTGGGGGTGGGCATAAATCACAGAACTGTTATATTGTTGTGCTATAAGACGAGTATATGCTTATAGTGTTTATACAACGAAGTGCTATAACGAACTCTTATGTATAACGAAGTCTTATGACGAAGTGTTATGAATAACGAAGTCTTATGACGAATAGTTTTCCACAGGTTTTCCCCAGTGTATAACGAACCCTGTGGAGTATAACGAATAGTTTTCCACAGGTTTTCCACAGGTTTTGAATAGTTTTCCACAGGGCAAATCTTATAAACCCTTACAAACACTACGAATACTTATAAACCTGTGGAAAACTTTGCCTGTGGAAAACTAACGACTTGCCCTATAGAAAACTGTTGCTCCTTGTGGAAAACTATTTTTCCACAGGCACGAAAGTCTTATAATAACTCTCAGTTTTTGTCAAGATGCCCTGTGCCAGTCCTATAAGTGTCTGTGAGGCACTTGACAATTTTTTGTTCTCATGGTATAATGCTCGCTTAGACAACAAGACCCAGAGGCATTTATAAGAGTATAAAGAGGGTATAAGCACCTTTATAATAACCTTTATATAGCAAGACACAAAACACGTAACTATGTTTTTTAATACATTTAATTTAATTATGAAATGTAACGTAATTGTGTTCTAATTGATAATCTATGCTTATGAGCATGAGGAATAGTGTGTGAGAGAAGAGAGAGATAGACTCAGTATCGCACATTAGATGAAGCAGCAATCAGTTCATTTTGAATATCTAGAACTTCGTATTCATCATCACAACTATCCATATCTACTGGTATAAACTCATTCAGATTAACTGTGTTATCAGTATAGATGGGAGCATGGAATAGTTCATTCTCCTCACCTAACGTATAAACAGCACCGTGATCTTCTTTGTGTAGGATAAGCATGTTAGTTTCAGTTTTGTTGGCAGAGTTTAATAGCATCAGTGATGGATGTAGTGATAAACTTACATTCACCATTGTGATTACATACGGCATAAACTTTTTGTTGAGTGTTAATGTCGTAGGTGAAACGGATAGTCATTAAGTGAGTGATTTGTTTGACTGTCCCCTTATCATAGCACGTTTTGCTGTGGTTGTCAAGGGGGTAACGGTTGTTATAGTGATTAGCATTCCTGATGGGTATAGAAACTCAAAATGATATAACTTTTACCTTAGAAGAAGGAAAGAGTTCTTTATGACGTTTGATCGCAGTTCCAGGTGAAATGTTCTGATACGATTCTAAACTATTCCATTCAATCACATTTGTGTTCTCACCATCTTCAACAGAAGCAGTCAGAAATTGATTCCAGGTTTGAGTCATTTGTTTAGTTGATGAATTGATGAAAGTCAGGCACCCACAAGATTTCTACTGGTCCTTCATGATCTTCATGCGTAAAGATTTCTCCCCATTCATAAAAGATTGCTCGGGCATTCTTTCTATGTTTCTTTCCTTTCTTGTCGAGAAGTTTATGAAACCTTTGTTCAATGTGATCAAATGTAATATCTAATTGATCGTTAAGTTGTTCATCAGTCATTGGTGTTATCAAGTGCGACATGGACTTTATCAAAGAGAGAGTTTAGATCAATATCATACAACTCTTTGACTTCATCCCAATCTTCATGAAAGTTGATAAGAGTGAGAATGTTTTGTAGATCTTCTTGATTAAACATTGGCAAGTGCTGATTTGTCTTGTTTTTGTGATTTGATTTGTTTTTTGAAGACTGACTTGTTCTTTTGATTGAACTGTGAAGGCAATTTTGTTTTACCTTGAACCTCGTTGATTAAAGCAAAACATTTGGTGAGAAATGCTTTTTCAAGTTTTTGTGAGGTTGTCAT
>Ga0181356_1000702_pt1 | contig 14596 bp, 18 predicted proteins | sample Fa13VDMM110SN_FD_130104 | JGI IMG/M metagenome (GOLD analysis project Ga0181356, IMG submission 130104) | Freshwater viral communities from Lake Michigan, USA - Fa13.VD.MM110.S.N | ecosystem: Environmental > Aquatic > Freshwater > Lake | place: USA: Michigan | collected 2013-09-24 | reverse complement strand
CACTAATGCGGTAAATATTAATAAGATAAAACGAACAAGAATTTCTTGGGTGTTATTTGCAAACATTCTGTGAACAAAATAAACTGAACCTCCAATAACTCCCAACCCTAATAGGATTCCCGATATCATTATCCGCCCGCCTTCTGAAAACATATTGTTTTAATTTATTTATAAATATTTGAAATAAATCAAAAAACCCCTCTAATTTGAGGGGTTTTAACATTAGTAGGGTGTGAACTACTTACCAACTTCTTCAAAATCTACATCAGATACTTCAGAATCATCAGTCATGGTTTCATTCATATCAGACGATTGACTATAAAGATTTGCGGTAATCCCTTGAAACACGTTATTAATGTTCTCAATTCCTTCCTTAATCTTCTCAATGTCCTTTGATGAATGAGCAGATTTCAATTCTTCAAGAGCAGTTGTTACCTCTGACTTTTGTTCTTCCGTGATTTTATCTTCAATATCCTTTAAAGACTTTTCCACTTGGAAGATTGTTGTATCAGCTTGGTTGATAACCTCAGCATCTTCTTTTGCTTTCTTATCTGATTCAGCGTTCATCTCCGCCTCTTGTCTCATCTTTTCAATCTCTTCTTTTGAAAGTCCTGATGATGATTCAATACGGATATTTTGTTGTTTGTTAGTTCCTTTGTCAAGAGCTGATACATTGATGATACCGTTAGCATCAATATCAAATGTCACCTCAACCTGTGGTACACCTCTCATTGCTGGTGGGATACCATCCAAGTGGAAACGTCCAATACTTCGGTTGTCTTTAGCCATCGCTCTCTCACCTTGTAATACATGGATTTCAACGGTAGGTTGGTTATCAACTGCGGTTGAGAATACCTGTGACTTCTTAGTCGGGATAGTCGTGTTAGCCTCAATTAACTTTGTGAATACTCCACCCATAGTTTCAATACCAAGTGATAGTGGTGTTACATCTAATAACAATACATCTTTAACATCACCTGCCAATACTCCTCCCTGAATTGCCGCTCCAAGAGCAACAACCTCATCAGGGTTAACACCCTTTGATGGGTCCTTACCAAAGAACTTCTTAACCGCTTCCTGAATTGCCGGAATACGTGTTGAACCTCCAACCAAAATGATTTCATCAATATCAGTTGTCTTAAGTCCTGCGTTTTTCAAAGCCGACTTACAAGGAGCAATAGTTCTTTCAACCAAACTATCAACAAGTTGTTCAAACTTAGCCTTAGATAAAGTTCTTACCAAGTGTTTCGGTATACCATCAACAGGCATAATGTATGGTAAGTTAATCTCCGTAGATGGTGAAGATGATAATTCAATCTTCGCCTTCTCAGCCCCTTCACGAAGACGTTGAAGTGCCATAGCATCTTTGGTCAAGTCAATTCCGTTTTCATCCTTGAATTCCGTTACCAACCAGTCAATGATTGCTTGGTCAAAGTCATCACCACCAAGGTGTGTATCACCATCAGTAGATAATACTTCAAACACACCTTCACCAAGTTCCAACACAGATACGTCATGTGTTCCACCACCACAGTCAAACACAACAATCTTCATGTCTTTAGATTGTTTGTCTAATCCGTAAGCAAGTGCCGCAGCAGTTGGTTCGTTAACAATTCTCATCACCTTCAATCCCGCAATCTCACCAGCCTCTTTCGTAGCCTGACGTTGAGCGTCGTTGAAGTATGCCGGAACTGTGATAACCGCCTCAGTAACTTCACTTCCCAAATAATCTTCAGCAGTCTGTTTCATCTTTTGAAGAACCATTGCAGAAATTTCTTGTGGTGAATACTCCTTACCGTCAATCTCAACACGGGGAGTTCCTTTACTGTTTACCACTTTATAGGGAACACGTTTAGTTTCACCCTTACTTTCTTCAAAGCTACTTCCCATGAAACGCTTGATAGATGAAATAGTCTTATCAGGATTAGTAACCGCCTGACGTTTAGCCGGGTCACCAACCTTTCTCTCACCACCATTTAAAAATCCGACAATTGAAGGGGTGGTTCTTTTTCCTTCACTGTTTGTAATTACAACTGGCTCGTTACCTTCCATTACGGCAACGCATGAATTTGTAGTACCCAAATCCACTCCGATAATTTTTCCCATAGTTTAATTTAATTTTGTTTAATAATATTGATTATTTTTTATGGAGTCAAGTCCGACCCCCATTATTAAACAATGTGCCGAAATAAAAAAACTGACAGAATGTCAGTTTAAATTATACAACAGATTTAATTTTGTCATATAAAGTGGTAACCTCAGGATGATTATATTCAATCCATTTGATTAACTGTTCATGCCACCTACCCTCACCAAATAAACCATCAAGTTTTTCCTGAATAAAATACTCAACAACTATTTTAGGACCAGTATCATCGTTATAAAGACCTCTTATACGTATCTTAAAAAGTATCTCGTAACTTTCTGTATCATAAAATGATACCGAATCAATTTGATTTATATCAGGTACCTCATTCAAATCATTATAGTCATCAAAACCATCAATAAATTCAACATTAACATATTCAGGCATAATATCCTCAATAACATTATAAATCATGTTCTGAATTTTCTGATATTGATGAGCACTTAATTGGAATTTCATCTTAAAGAATAAAGTTTTGAAATCCTTTTTAACATATTGTTTGCCGTGAATTTGAATTTCTTCTCAAAATATTCAAAAAACTTCTTTGGGTCTTTCCTAACGGCCAATGGTACGGCATCAATCTTTGAATCACTAACACCAGTTGTTATTAAATGGTTTGTAATCTTTTGTAAAATATCATTCCATTCAAAAATCCATTCATAAGCTTTCTCCACCGATGTCTGTTTAACTATCATATCTTGGATACTGTTAATCTTACCAAACGAGTTAAGTAATTCTTCCGCTGAGAAATTTCTTAATTCCTCAATCTCCCCAAAAACCTGTGTACCCTTTAAAGCACCAATGAAATCTTCGTAACTATCTATCTTAGTCCGTCTTAAGATTTGTGAAACCTGTGGAATACGAGCATCTTGCTCAAACTTCAAACTCACATAAATTAAATGTAAAAAATTATTCCACTCAGGTAGAAACTGATTGTTAATAGCATTAACCAAAACATTAGTTGTCTGTCCCTTACCAAATCCTACCTGACCCTTATTAACATATCTCTTATACAACTGATAAGCATGTAACAACTCATGTGATATTACCGAATCCAACTTTGGTGATAACAATTCCAAATTATCCCACGTTTCTTCATCCATTCTAATATGGAAGTCTAACGTACTAACATCAAAGACATCTTCACTCTTGAAGTCTTTAGCCTCAAAACTATGGGACGCATCAATATTAAGATTACTTTTATAAACCGCCGGTAAAACACCCTCTTCAAAGATTTCAAACCTAATACCAATAGGATTTTTATACATAGGGAATTTTTTCCACTCCTTTTCATCAAAGCTTTGTGATTGCTTAACCATATCCCAAGACTTTTCCCCACCAATAGTTATCACACCAGAACGCATAACACTTTCACCAACGGTTTTAACATCAATCTCAACCTCGTCTAACGGTTCGTTGGCGGACTTAAAAGAATAGAGCAGTTTTTTAACAACCTCAGTGAATACCGAAGTCATCATTTCAATATCAGATGGAACACCTACCGCTTCACGAAGTAGGTTTTTTATTTTCAGTTTGTTTGATACGGACATTTTTCTCAAATAATTCTTTATTCCTTTCGTATAAAGATAAGTCAGTAGTAAACATCAGTCTCTTAATCTGTTCCTCTGTTAAACCTTCAAATGGATTTTTCATAATACGAATATAATGATAAATATTAATAAAACCTATAATCTGTCTTTTATTTTTTCATACACCATCTGAGGTGTTATCGACTTTTGACAGATGAATTGGAAATCATCGTTTCTATGTGAAGGACAACTATCTAAATCCCTGGTATCAATAAACAATTCTGTATTATTCCAACAACCATGACAAACATTTTTGTTAGTCAGTCGTGTACAATTAGATTGGAATTCATGATTCTCTTCAGTAAAGTTCGCAATCATAACCGTATGTTTACCTATCGCCCAATTTATCCATGATAACCCTGAACTTAACCCGATAAAAAGATGTGAGTGATATAAATAATTAATCGCCTCTGAAAGTGGAATACTATGAATATTTTTAATACCCGGTGTAGGATAAGGTATATCACTCAGACTAATAATCTCATATCCATGTGATTTAATAATTTTTGATAACTCAATCCAATGTCGACTATACCACTCTTTCATATACATTGTACTCTTAGTACCAAAAACAATATATTTTTGTGGTATTGGATTTTGTTTTGGTTCAAAATAAATCCCCAAATTATTTTCCTTGAAATCTAAACCTAACACATTAGTCGATAACTGTTGGAGAGGATAAATCTGAGGGTCTTCAACTCTATTATAATCTTTGGAGTACTTAAAGTCATAAGAAAAAAACCCTAACTGATAACCACAGTAGTAATCAATATCTTCATCAACAAAATTAATCCCACGATAGTTTTCATTATTAATAAACCATTCATTAAATTTTGTTTTTACAAATAAATTACAATTATGTTTTTCCTTAAATTCAACGACATACGGATTCCAAGCAATACTATCTCCAATACCACCCAAGTTATCTATAAAGACATCTTTACCTTCAAGATTTAAGATATCAACAGTTTCACCATCAACTCTGATTAACCACTTAACATAATATTTAATCGGACATTCAATGTTTTGATTGTTTTTTATTTTTGATTCAAATAACTTCTCGTCGTTATCATAGTCAATAAATTCAACCAAATACTCTTTATCAAAATCACCTTCAATAGTAACCAAAGGACCTTTTTTATAACTTACATGTATTTTATTTTCAACCATATTAATCTATCAAAAACCCCCTAAATAAATTAGAGGGTCATTTCCAAAACAACTGAACCATCAGTATCATCAAACTCAATAACAAACATACACCAGTTTTAATTGTTATGGGTTCACCAAATAATGAGACAGACATAATTGTAAACATTATCGTACCAATAACAAATCCTATCAATCTTGATGGCCACAACTGACCGTCAAAGTGTTGAACCATCAAACCAACTGATGTCATAAACAATATTGAAATCGGGATACCCATCAACACAACCAACCACTGGTAGTTTTTCATCCACTCAAACTTCCATCTACCCTGTAGTTGTAAGAAAGTTAATACTTGAGCGAGTGACCCCACTAATATTGCCAGTAATAATTTCATTAACAAATATAAGGTGAAACTTTTAGATAATCAAATTATCTTGGTTGTCTAAAGGAAACATTATACTCATCTAAATCAACGGAACTATCTAGTTCATTTTGTAACTCAACCTTAAAATCCCTCCAATCGGCAAATTGTTCCTTTGTTAAATTAGTAAATAAGATTTTTAGTTCAGGATTGCTGTCTCTATCCCAACTAAATTCTGTATTGGGATAGTTTGTTCTTTTAATTGCTTCTTCAATTTTATCATTGATATCTGATAGGTAATCATAATTGATGAATTCATCATAAACTTTATAATATTCTTTTGGTAATCCTGTTGAATTAAAAAACTCAGCAAATACCCCTACAAACTTTTTTGACCAATCATATGTAAACCTTGGGATTCCAGTTAATTTTTTTGTTGAGGGTCTAAAAAACTTGGTGTATTCTTCATCATATTGTCCACTGTTTTTATCAGTCTTGGCAACATCAGTATAAACTTTCAACGCTCGTTTACCATCCAAATCAACAAACTCATATTTAACACCCTTTGGGATGTTCATTTTAGTTTTTAAAAAACTACTCAATATTTGTTCTTTCTTTGTCATATAATTTATAAATACAAATATAAACAAAAAACCCCATCATTTACGACAGGGTTTAATAATTTTTGTTTTAAGATTACTTGGTATAAGTTCTCAAACAGTGTGAAGCCCAAGCCATAGAACCAAGAATTACTGGTACCAAGAAACCTGAACCACCCATAAGGGCTACGTGAAGAGCAACTGCTCCTGACATCACTGAAGACAAGATAACCGCTCCGTAGATTGATGTTCTTGGGATACAAAGAGCTATAACACCAGCAACTTCCATCACACCAACAAGTGCCATGTAAGGTAGTAAGTTCATTGCAGTGAAATTAGTAACTTGTTGTTCATCACTAGTGATTTTTGTTAGTCCGCTCATTCCAAGCATAAAGGTAACGATTGCCGTTAGCAACCATCCCAGATTTTTAAGTGTAAGATATTTTTTCATATTCCAAGTATAGGATATAAACTTTAGATTGTCAATTGTAAGATTTAAGCGAAATTACCATAGTTGTCAGTTTTATTATTTTTCGCCAATAAATTAACATCACTTAAAAATTCATGTAAATAATTAGTATCACTTATAAAAAATTTAAGTAAAAATATGTTTAAATTTTCAAACTTTTTATTTTCTTCATCACTTAAACTAAGATATTTATCTAAAAATTTTAACTTGTCATCTGAAGCACTAAACTTAACATTTTTTTGTAACTCATTTAATTTATTAATAATCATAGTGTCAGTAATTTCTTGATTTTCTTTTAAATTTAAAAAAACTCTAGCACCATAGATATAAGCAACCGTTTCATTTCTATTAGAAATAGAGTATTCATCCATATCTGAAAACTCAGGTCTTATGTTTTGTATTTTATCAGTAACCATAGAATTACCAATCCAACCAACTTCATTTTCTAAACAATGAACCATTTCATGAACCATGAAACTTTTTAAGTTTTCTTTTTCATTTTTAACGTAATTACAATTAATATACACTTCATTCAAAAAAATTGTTTCAGGTTTACTGTGGTCATACCAAGCAATCGAACCTTCTCTGTTTGACATTACATATTTAATTTTTGGGATTTTACCTAACCAATTTTTTATTTTACCATCATTATTGTTAGAAATTATCCTAGGTTGACCTATACCAATTTTTTCTCTAAATTGCTCAGAACTTATCCAATTAGTTAACCAAGTTTTAGATTCTTTAAATATATTATCTAATTCAGTTCGACATTGACTTAAATCATTTTTGTTAGATTCTTCAATAATAACTCTTTTAACAATCCTAACTAAATCCGACTCTTTTAATCTTATAACTTTTTTCATAATAATATTTTTTCATATTCCATGTATAGGATATGAACTTTAGATTGTCAATAAATTTATTTCTTAAATATTTTATTTACCATTTTTAGACCATCCAATACTGTCGTATTTAATTTATTTGCATAATGATTAGCAGTAGGAGTGTTAGAAGGAATAAACGGAGGTGATGGTGAAAATGAACAATATTTTTTTGCAGTTTGGTAATCTTTAACGTCATTACCCACATGTTGTCCTTCAGGTTTACAAGTGTAAAATCCATTTTCAGAATCGTAACCATAATAATTTTTACCAGAGGCACCGGTAACTTTACATCCCAATTCAATTGCAAGTTCATGAAGGCGTCCGATATACCCACCCTCCATACCTGCTGCATTACAAGAAGTTAAATAAACATGAGTATAATTATTAACTAAAAATTTGATTTTGTTAAAGAAATTAATACCAACAGTTTTATCACCATGATAAACTAAATCGTTAACACTTTGTGAACATGCCCCATGTGTGCCAATTAAAATTTCTTTAAATTGAATATTTTTACTTTTATAATTATTAAGTATCTCATCGTAATTTTCACCTGCAGGAACAATATATGTATGCTCGTCACTTGAGAAAAACTCAATACCTTTTAAAAACTGAGTAGAAACTTCCTCAAAAGAATTATCACCAGGAAAAATTATTTGTAATCTAGGTAAAACTTCACCATCTAATAGTTTAATAAGGTCCAAATACTCCTCAAATCGTCCCAATCCTTTTGGCATCAAATTTTTTGAAGTCTCTGATGATGGTGTATATAAATTTGGCATTTTAACTCTCGTAGTATCTGGTTGAGCAATAAATTGTTCGTGAAGAACCCGTTTAACTATCCTAACTAAATCTGACTCTTTTAATCTTATAACTTTTTTCATAATAATATTTTTTTTAAAACTCTTTAGTCCATTTTAACCTATACTGACCATTAACTTTATCAAATGGTTCAAAACTAAATCTAAAGTTACCTATGTTAGCATACACTGGATAAATTGGGAACTCATAATCTTGTTTAACATGGAACGCATTTATACCAACCTTACTTTTGTTTAACTTTTCTAAAAAAGTTTTAGGTGTTTCTTTATTTAATAAATCAATACCCATCTTTTTAGCATCCTGAATAACACTACTATCTATATTAATTTCAGCATTTTTAGGAATTACTACAGGTCCATCCTTTGTTTGTTCAGAAATAACTCTTTTAACAATTCTAACTAAATCTGATTCTGTAAGTTTAATAACCTTTTTCATACTTTATAAATATAAACAAAATAAAAAACCCCACTCTTTTGGAATGGGGTGTTTAACAAACTCGGGCTCAGCGAGCCAATATTTCAGGAAGGGCCCTTTTTAAAGTTTGTTATCTATGTTCATTTATCCATCTTTTAGCTCTAAAAACACGATATTGTTCTCTACAAATTTCACACCTACATTTTTGATTGATGTATCCTGAAACTCCGTGTTGCCAAGTTGGTCGGTTTATAATATAATCACCTTCATTAATAGATTTTTCTATATGACAATCACTACAAAGTAATTGACATTTCTTTAACTCATCCAAAAAAACATCAATATTTGAAGTTAACATTGAAGATATTTCATTAACTTTTCCTTCAGGTGTTATGTGGTCAAAATGAAGATTATTTTCAGTCCCACACATCACACATTTACCACCCAACATATCTAACGCTTTTTGTTTTCTTTTTTTACGATATTCTCTAATATATTCTTTTGTCGGCATATTCTTTTTATAATAAATACATTAAAGTTTACAAAAAATCAATTGCCGTAAACAAAAAACCTCACTATTAAAATAGTGAGGTCTCAATTTTAACAAACCATATAAAATAATCCGTCTTATATAAGGTTTGTTTGTTGTGGTGGACGGACTCGAACCGCCAAGCCGTAAGGACCTGATTTACAGTCAGGCGAGCCAACCAATTGCTCAACACCACAATTTAGTAGTCGGTACGGGATTCGAACCCGTATGACAAGAATGAAAATCTTGTATCCTAACCCTTAGATGAACCGACCATAGTTGCGGAAAAGGGATTCGAACCCTTGACCTTTAGGTTATGAGCCTAACGAGCTGACCATCTGCTCTATTCCGCGATTTAATATTTCAATTTAACATTCAGTCGTTCCTAAATTGTTTGACAAATGTAAGGAATAAATACATCCAAATCAAGAAAAATCTTAGTTAACTTTCCAAGAATAAAGAATCACTCGTTTTTTCATCTTAGCATCATTTGTGTTTCCAACAACAACCCCATCAATGATTGAGAAAGCGTGTCCACGAACAACAACAAGATATCTACCTTTTGGAAATTTCTTAATGAAAGTTCCTGTGGTCATACTACGTTTAACAATCTGACCTTTAACTTTAACATCATATTTCATATGTCCGTATTGGTCACCCAAATTGGAGAATGACTTACCATTAATCAAAACTCCTCTACTAACCATACCACGCATACCTCCAATGAAGTTTCTTGTTCCCTCACGATTTCTACGAAACCAATTTTTCGCAACGAACTTGTGAGCCTCATCATAGTGCATTTCAAACGAAGATGCTATAGCTCTAACCGCACAATCATTACTTTCACTTTGAGCAATTTTAGAATCACTGTATCCAATAATCGCATCTTTTGTAGGTATGTACTTTATTTCGTTATTCATATCACAAATATACGGCGAAATAGTTTACCCCACAAATTTTTTTTGTACTCAGAGAAGGACTTGAACCTTCATGTCATTTCTGACTCGGGTAGGTTACCCTAGCGTCTATCCATCGGACTAATGCATTAGTCTCTCTTCCGCCACCTGAGCTAGTTTTTTATTTATAATACTACAAATATAACACGATTTTTCTTAACTAAAAAATATATTTTACAAATTTAATTAAGTTTATATATTTATACAAATATGGGTGCAAAGTTATTAATATCCGAAAACGAAAGAAGACACATTAAAAAATTGTATGGTTTATTAACTGAAGCCGTTGAACCATACACACAAAGTCAAAAAGTTACATTTGAGTCAGGGTATTATGGTGAACAATACGCAGCACCATTTTTAGACCCGTTAATTCAAAATATAAAAAAATATTTACTGGATAGACCTGGTGAAAGATTTGTAGTTAATGTTGCAATAAGTTCGGGTGAGAGTCAAATACCAAATACTGATAATGAAGGGGCGATTAAAGGTAAGAATGAACCATTACCTCCAAAGGCTTTGGCAATCCAAAGAGGTATAACAATACGTGATTACTTAAATAAAAAATTAGGTGAATTAGTTAAAACTGAGTCTAATCCCAACGGTGTTTTACCAAGTCAACCTCAATATACAATTGCTGACCCAAAAATTGGTGGTACTGCTTGGGTTGGGACTGAATTCTGTCCTGAAGGCTCAACAGAAGAAGAACAAAGAGCAGGTTGTAAAACAAGATATAAGGCATGTTGTGGTAAAGGAATGAAAAATGCATCTGAATATTACGATAAATACCAACAAGAACAGTATTTGGACATGTCAATTACTATAACTGAACAACCTAAAACAACTCCAACACCATCAATACCTGTAACAACTCCAACACCATCAAAACCCGTAGAAGATTGTCCATCATCAATTAAAATAAGATTTGAAGTTAGAAACCATTCTTGTCAAAACGCCGAATTTTTCGTATTTGCAAATGAAACAAGATTAAATAATATGGAGGGTGGTCTGACCGCCAATTTAAATACAGGTATTAAAGATAGAGGTATACCTTTCGTTATTAGTCAACCTGTATTTCCAAAAGAATTATTAAATCCAGGTTATGGTATTTTAACTAAAAAATATGGCTCGAATGTTAAAGGAAAAAGTTCAGAACAATTAGATAAAGAATTTAAAGGTGCCGCAAGATGGGATGACTTTGCAATTACTTCGTCCCAGAAAGACGCAATATTAGCTCAGTCTGTAAAGTCAAAATCAGATATACCTTTTATGAATATATGGTTTATATGTACTACTAATGACGCTCATGACGATATCGTGACAATATCAGTATACGGAGAAGGTGATACTCCATTGATTTCATTTAAACCAACAGGTAAAAATCAAGGATTATTATGTACTTTAGATAAATGTGGTAAACAAATTAAAACAATTAATGATAATATTGGTCCTAAAGGTGGAGACGCTAGAGAAGCAAGACAACAGTTAATCGATTACAAAACTAATCTAATGAATAATTTAGGATTAACTGGAGATGTTAACAATTTAGATTCTAAAGGATTATCATTAGAACGAGCAGGGGCCTTACTCACCAACATTAATGAAATTGTTACAAAATTTGATGAGGTATTTCCATTAATTAAATCTGCGTTTCAAAATAATTCTAAACAGTGGTCTTCAACAGATAATAAAACCAGAGCATCTATTATGGCTCCAGGTGTAGCATTTAATACATTACGAACTGAAAAAGCTAAATTGTACTTTGATTTAGTATTTAATAATGATGAGTATAAAGAAATACTCAGAAAAGACTCCAATGATAAAGATTCATATCAAAAAGGTATTATGACAAGTGATATGGGTGGGGATTTAAGAGCGAGACTTGATAATTTTTATAGTTATTTTAATTCATTCTATCGAATGGATGATGAAGGAAATATAAGAATCATACCGTTATCAACTCCTGAAAAATATATAGATGTAAATCAAGGATTAAAAAAAATAAGAGAGAAAACTTAATTCTTGTGAAACTCTAAAGTATCAACAATTTCTGCACTACCTTTTTTGTGATACGTCCAAAAGTCTGAACCAACAGGTAAACACTCTTTATATACCAAATTTAAATTTAAATCACGAACAAGGAAAACATTTCTTTTGATAGTGTCAACAGGTAATGTTTCAACAACATTAAACTGAATATTAATGTTAACATCGTTAAACAAATTAGTGCTGTCAGTATCTGACGATGGAACAACCACTTCATAACTTGAGTTATTCTCTACAGAACTTTTAGTTACCGCACATGAAGTTAACAATAAAACGATTAAGAATAGAAGTGAGTTTTTCATAGTATTAATTTTTATTTAGTTTATATCCTTATTTCTGATTACGAAGATAATACTATTTTTTCAGTTACACAAACTTTTTTTCATCAAAATAAAAGACTTTTTTTGTAGTAGTCATCAAACCCATCAAGCATTTCAGTGATTGATTTAGTTCCATCGGTTTTAATAACCTCATCAATCAATCCAAACTCTTTAGCCTCATCTGAGTTAAACCATCTGTCACGTGAAGAAAACTCCAATACCTCGTCAATAGTTTTACCACAATTCTCAGCTAACATCTTAAACAAGATATAGTTATACTTCTCGGCTTCCATCTGGTTGATACGAGTATCTTGGATGTTACCACTTGTTCCATGACTTACTTGGTGTGTCATAACCTTTGAATATACAAGTGATGAACGTTTACCTTTAGTACCTGATGAAAGTAATACCGAACCCATAGATGCACACATACCAATGTTTGTAGTAACAACATCTGACTTAATGTAGTTCATCAAATCCACAATACCAAGACCACACAATACTGAACCACCTGGTGAATTGATATATAAGGTAATATCTTTCTGTTCAACTGAGTCCAAGAATAACATCTGAGCTTGGACGATGTCGGACATATGCTGGTCAACAGGTCCTGATACCCATAAGATTCTTTCTCTCATCAATCGTGAGAAGATATCAATCTGTGTTGCTCTTAACTCTCTTTCTTCCAACACATAAGGTGTCAACGCATTTTCGTATCTATCTAATGATAATGATGATACACCTTCACTCTTCGCGAATTTTCTAAACTCTTTTCCGTAATCCATATTATACTATTTTATTCCTTTACAAATTTGTTTATCGTCCGATGTGTCCCATAGTTTGGGATTAACCATATGACAGGTATGTTTTCTACCTGTTCGTTGAACAAAGTTTTTTAACTTACTGTTGTGATTATTCTCAACCTTCCAAGGACATTCCTTACAACAAGACATATTATATTTTTTTAAATGTAATACCATCAAGTTTTTCAATCAGCATATTGTAGATATGTAAATCTACTTCACCAAATTCTTTTTTGTATCGTTCAAAATATAATTTAACCAGTTTTCTTGTTGTTCTTTCTTGTCCTGGTGTCTCACACGACTCAATAACTTTTTCAACCCATTTCAATACATCAAACCAGTTCTTTCCTTTTGCTGCCATAATTTTAAAATTTGTGAAGAAGACGGGAATCGAACCACGTGGCGCAAGATGTTTCAAACCTTTGCTCTACCGACTGAGCTACTTCTTCATATAAAATAAAGGTCGGTGTATTTCACAATCCGACCTTTATAAATTAAATTAGATTACTCCGACCTCAGACATTACCTCGTCAGCACAATCCATTATAATATCTGAGTGAACTTCACCAGTAGCACTTACGAATGCGTCTCTCAAAGCATCTTCGTCAATACTTGGGATGATTACACGACCATCAACTTCAATTGTTACCACATCATTAGCTTCTAATGAATTAATCATTTCATCAAAGATACATTCATTAATTTTACCGGTGTATTCAATCAAGAAATCTTCTAATTGTTCTCTTGTGAAAACAATATCACCCTCTTCAACTACAATACCTGCTTCAGATTTAATTTCACTTATTTGTGATTGTATTTCTTTTAATTTTTCAATCAACTCACTGTTTTGTTTTTTGTCTTTTTTACTCATAATATTCATTTTTTAGGTTTTATTTCTTTTACAATTATAATTCTAATTTTTGGTTATATCAAATTTTATCTTACCAAACTTACAAAACCTCTTTGGTAATGTGGGGTTCCTTTTTCATCACGATAAAACATTTTCCAGTTGTATATACCTGACTCACAATAGTATCCACTATTATTAACATTACCAGTCCAAGATTGTGATGACGATTCAATAACACAAACCATTTCACCCCACTGCGTATAAATCTCTAATCGTGGATTGAAAACATTGGTTCCCTTGAAGGAAAATATATCATTTAACCCATCGTTGTTAGGTGAAAACGAATTGGGAACATAAAGTTTATGACAGGTAGTTGTGGTAATAGTTAAAGAAGCCGTGTCAGTACTACACCCATTTAAATCCACACCATACACTTCAATCAAATGACTATCGGTGGTATCATCCCAAGTTAATGATATATCATTGTCGGACTCAACCTGTCCCACACTGTCTACCGTCCAGTAATAAACAAAATTGTCTATGTTCTCAACAGAATAGTTATGTGTCTTAAACTCTGAACACATATCAAGTACATTACCATCGTGTGTTATCGTTAGTGGTAAAGTATCACACTGTCCAAAGAAGTGTGAAGGAAT
>Ga0181356_1000690_pt1 | contig 14700 bp, 16 predicted proteins | sample Fa13VDMM110SN_FD_130104 | JGI IMG/M metagenome (GOLD analysis project Ga0181356, IMG submission 130104) | Freshwater viral communities from Lake Michigan, USA - Fa13.VD.MM110.S.N | ecosystem: Environmental > Aquatic > Freshwater > Lake | place: USA: Michigan | collected 2013-09-24 | reverse complement strand
TTGCAGCCAGCACCAGAAGTATTTGCGGATGACTAATCCTTGCATTAAATGCGGCACAGACGAGCGCAATAATCGCGGCGGCTGTAAGGCTTGTGCAAAAGAGGCTGTTCGTAGATGGCAAAAGGCTAATCCTGAAAAGGCTGCAGACTACAAGCGCAAATATCGCGAAGCCAATCTAGAAAAGGTTGCAGAAAGTAGCCGAAAATGGGCCGAGGTCAATCGCGAGAGTGAACTAAAGCGCAAACGCGAATATTACGAAGATCATCTTGAGCAATATACTGTTAATGCTCGCAAGTGGCGTAACGCCAACCCAGAAAGACACAGAGAAATTAATCAAAATCGCCGCGCAAAAATTAAGGGTAACGGCGGTAAGTTATCCAAAGACATCGTTCAAAAGCTATTGACCTTGCAAAAAGGCAAATGCGTTTGTTGCGGCGCGAGTTTGGGCAATGACTACCACCTAGACCATATCATACCATTAGCACTCGGCGGGATAAACAACGATTTTAACGTCCAGTTGCTTACGCCTAAGTGCAATATGAGCAAAGGGTCAAAGCATCCAATAGATTATATGAGAAGCAAAGGAAGATTAATATGATTAAAATAGGTCAAATGGCCCCACGGGGCAGGGCTTATCGCGTAAGCTCAGAAAATGCGTTTCCACTTCGCGGGGCAGATGGAAAAACATGGGCAGAGCGTCGAGCAGAGCAAGAAAAGGAATCAAATAAATGAGCCGCCCTATGACATATCCAATGGGAAGAATGGTTGTCGGTGATGTAGAAACGATGCCAGCAACTGAGAAGGGTTGGGCAAAACGTACGTCCAGGAATGTCTCACAATATTCGATACGACACGGCAAATGCTTTCGGTGTCGGACTGTGAATGGCGTGACGTTTATAACTAGATTGGGATAGGCAAATGACCGATGATAAAGACAGCGCAGTGACGCAAGCGGATAGATATGCAATGGAAAGTATTCTTTGGGTGAATACAATTATTGATGACCAAGAGGCTATTGCACAAGCGTTCGCCCATCACCGCCAGTATGGTTATGACCAAGGCTATTACGATGGCTGCACCCGCGCATCACTAGCCACCCGTGGGCTGGAGATAAGGAGTAAGAACGATGACTGATGAACAGATAACACACGCAGCTCGCTCCATTTGCGCTTACCAAGGTGCAAAGCAGGATAACGACGATTACGAAAACTACGTGTCTGGAAAATGGGATCATACAATCTGGATGCGCTTGGTCGAGCAAGGTATCCGCAAAGGCATGGAGCAAATTAAATGATGATTGATATAGATGTATCGCAGCTAGACGGAATTGTCCGCGCATGGCTGAAAGACACGTTGGAAACAGTAGAGGGGAACCTTAGCCAAAACTACGTTCATCCAGATGATGTCAAGCAATACAAAAAAGATATAAAGGCGCTAAAGCAAGTTTTAGATTATGTCGGTGAAGTGTTACGGTAGCACGGCGGTCTCCAAAACCGCAAGCGGGGGTTCGACTCCCCCCACCTTCGCCAGAGATAAGTTCACTTTTCTAACAACAATATCCCGCAAACTGGCTTATGGCTTTGGTTTGCGGGATATGCACTTCAAACAAAATTAGGCTACCTCTAGCATTTCAGTGGTAATCATCACCCGACCTACGGCTCCGTACTTTTTATGGTACGTTATCGCCCAGGCTGCTCGATCAGCAATCCACCCACCACGCGCAGCATAAGCGTCCCTAGCAGCTAGTGTTGGATGTTGAACCACCGTCACACCGTTATATTCCTTTTCATCGCGGTGGTGCCGGTGGCCGCAATGAATTTCCCTGCGGTGTGTTCTGCCCCAAATCGCCGCATATTGTGCGGCGAATAGCAGTGGCAGGGCTTCGTTCTTGACCTTGTGGCCGTGGTGGATGCCTAGCATGGTATTGCCCCATTCAAAGACATAGAACGGTAGGACGCTATCGTTGACAGTGACGCGAGGTTCTTCTTCGTAATGCACCGCAAACAGGTCGGCCAGCCAGCCAGCGCTTTCTTCGTCGTGATTGCCTTCAGCTATAATCAAATACACCTCTTGATGGCGCTGCAAACATATTGCCATCAGTGAACGGATAATCCGTATCGCTGCTCTGCGTATTTTAGGGAATCGGCTGTCAGCATCAAGAACGTGTTTTGAAGCTGGTGTCACAGGTGTCTTGCCATCAGTATGCAGGAAGTCACCTTGGATGTTGAGCACTGCTGTGTGTGCGTTAGGGCTTTGATTGACCATTTGTATCAGCGCAGCAATGATAGTGCGCTCTGCTTTAGATACATCCCAGTCAGCTCCACCCTCTTGATGCCATGCCAGCATCCCTAGATGGTAATCGGTAAACGTATAAAGATTGCACAGATGCTCCTCAGAAGCCTCTGGAGCAATGATAACGCTTGCTGGGTCTATCTGATCCTTAAAGCCATCGACTGTCTCACGCATTGCGTCTATGAGCGCCTCATGCGTAAGTGATGCCTTTACCCATTGCCCAGATGGTTTGCCTTCAGAATTATAGTAGGTCGATACGCCTTTTGTGATGTAGCCGTTTGGCACGGGTCGGGTGAAGTCATTTTCAGGTGCATAGCCCTGCAACGCCGCCTTTTTCTTAACAGCAATATAGACGTCACTTGCTGCGCCTTTATTAATACCCAATGCAAGAGAGGCAGGTTTGGCACCGCCATGCAAGTTAATTGCTTCAAGAATTTCGCGTTGGCGGGGCGTTGCATATTCAAACAACGCTTCATCTATTTTTAATCGGAGGGCCATTATTTGCCTTTCGGGCAATCAGCCTCGCAGATACAAATAAAGGCGCTATTATGCGCCTCTATTTCTCTGACAGTTTCTGATGTGTCTTGCGTTGCGTCGTAACTTATAGGCTTCGCAATAGCGCAATAGCTATTTACGGGAACGGTCGAAACGGTCGCGCAACCGTTCGTCGCGCTCAGGATCATGGATGTTAATAGCAGCCGCGCCAAGGTCAATCTGCTCATTGATGGCATCGTTCATTTCCTTAATGGTTTCCTGACGACCCTGCCGCTTCCAACGATGCTCATTCCAAAGTCCCAACACTTTGTTCAGAACACCCAGCAGGGTCATCAGGAACTTCATTATTCAGCGGGCGCTTCAGATAAGAACATGGCAATTACGCCAGCCAGACCAGCAATTGCCGTGGAGACTGTGGCCCATTCTGCGTCCGACAAGCCGAACGCTAATGCAATACCAGCGAAGCCAGCATAGGTGCTAGGCTCTTTTAAACGGTTCACTAAAAAAGATACGATATTCATGTTAATTCCCTTTCGGATAAAACTTCCAAGGCAGTTCCCAATGCGGGCCATCCTTGAACGCACGCCAATCTCCGCCCCATTGCAGCGGAACTTTCTCATCTGCCGCAGCAGCTTTTACGATCTTAGCTAATCTACGGTAAATTGGCCAGTCCCAGGATACTTTGCCATCAATTAGCGGAGCTAGATCGACTGCGTGTCCAGTAAGGTGGCGCGACTTGATCGTCCTCGATGCACCCTCTGCAACCAATTTACGTTGTCGTTCAAGATTGCGGAGACCTTCAAGCACAGTAAAGTCTAGATCAGATATTGCCGCAGCCTGCTTTACAACGCGCACTAAATCAGGGTGGACACCCTCAAGCCGTGAAAGGCTGCGTTGACCAAGAATTATACTCATGGAGTACCTTTGAGTAAGATGCTTAACAATATGCCAATTAGCAGCATAATGATCGTGCCACAAGCCGTGATGCCAATACTCTCTAAACGCTTCATCCTAGCGCAGATGCTTTCGTATCTAAATGCACAGACCTGTTCGTGAGTGTTGAGTTGGGCTTGTGTTTGGTCAATAGTGTTCATCGTGCATCACTCATTTAATGTAATATGGTAATATTAATTGGTTACGCGAAGCATTCTAAAACCTACCCCGCCACTATCAACTGCACTCACAGTAATGCGCTTTAATACGCCATTAACGTAAATTTCAATAGCATCAGTTTGATTTGATGCTTGAAAACGAGTTATGCCATTAACGTCCATATAACGTACATTTGTTGAGCGAATATAGCCATCAGTATCGGTTACATCCCAGTTAACAATAGGGTTGCCAGAATTGAGGCTAAAATAACTAGTTCCGTCAACTTCAAAACGTGGTGTTCTTGAGTAAATTTCATCTGTGTTATAATAGTTCGCCGTTGTGTTACCAAAGATAACAAGGTTAATTGCCATTACGCGAGAGTAATTTTCAATGCCATATGTAGCATGGCTTGTAATTTTACCGCCAGAAATAATTACACGGTCATCTGGAACCGCCGCACCAACATAAACGCCTGATGCTGTGGTGCTTCCGTGGCAATAAAATAGCGGCGAAAAGTAAAAGTCTTCGCCAGCATCAATTTTAATCCCGTAGCTGGATGGAAAATCAACTTCTAGATCATCAAACAAACCAAAGGCGGGGATACTTCCACCTGAAGTGTTGCGAATATGAACGCCGATAGTTGGCTGAACAATAGTAACCGCTTGCGCTTGAAGCGTATTGCAGTTCCCATCCCACATGATGCCAACGGCAACAAAGCTTGACGATAAGTTTACTCCAATGAGGCGCAAAATATCGCTGCGATTTGCTGCGTTTCCAAACCAATGTATACCATACGCGCCGCGAATGTTATTTACCCATGCGTTTGTTACGTCACAAACGTTTGCTTTTTGTACATAGAGGAAATTAAATGGGTTATATACGCGCACATTACTGATAGTTGAGCGATCTGCATTGATAATAGATATGACATATCCGCCGGTCATATTTTGACCTTCGATTTCGCCATCACAAATTGTTACGTTGCGAAGACCGCCAGTAATACTGAATCCATTGGAAGCGCCATTAAAGTCAATTTTGGCACCATTTAGATTTATAATCTGGTTATTGCCTGTGGCGGAAAGAGTTCCCGTTACCTTATAAGTTTTTCCAGAAACAAAGAAAATGCTTTTGCCAGTGTTAAGCGCAAGTTGAATAGCTGCCGTGTCGTTTGCTACACCGTTGCCGACTGCGCCAAAATCTTGAACGCTGACGCTATCGCGCATTTTATCCTGGGCAGAACGAGCTACAGCTCCTGTTCCAGAAGGTGTATATCCTATCCAATCAGATCCATCAGCATCAGCAAGATCAGCAACAGTTCCAACCTGACCCTTAAATCCAGTAAAGGAAATGGAACTTGCTCCCGCAGCAACTGAAGTAGATGTCGGAGAGTTGTAGACAAACAAGCCTTTGCTATCATTAACAGTGATAGAAAAATCAGTTGCGTTTACATAAATCTGCGTAGGAGTTCCATTGCGGTAGATATAACCACTACTTGTTTTCAGCGGCTGGTTTGCTGTGATGGTTAAAGCTTGGTCATAATACGCCTGAATTGGGTTGGTTATAGGATCAAGATTAGCAACACCAATATAGACGTCGCCATTATCCAACGGCAATCCATCACGGTCATAGAATATAGGAAACGGAACTTGTACAGAGATAGCGGCCATTACTTAACCCCTTGCGTATTTGAGTTTATAGCTGAAATTATGTTGCTGCGAAAGGTCATTAATCCAGAAGCCTTTTGACTTCTTTACGCATTCCACGTTGTGCCAAAGATTGGCGAAACCCGTTCAGAATCTTTGCGGCAGGAATTGGTAGCCCTGTTGTTCCATAGGTTCCCAAAGTATCCAGTGCGTTCATCATTGCGCTTGATGTTCCAGATGCGTTAACGCTTCCAGGAGGCGCAGTGATAATGTCCTTGGTTACATCGTTAATCGTGTTGAGCAACTCTGCCGTTTTCTTGTCAAAGATAAGGTCGAGCTTGCCGTTCTTATTCAAGCTAGTGATTATCTTATTAAGCGCAGCGGGTTGAACAACTGTTTGACGAGACTGATCCGTTGTTACTCCACGATATGCTTGATCCCTGATCTTCTCCATAACGGAACCTTGCAGTTCACGCATTGCACGAACACCGCGAGGGCCAGCGCGATCTAGCAAGCCAAGAAGATGCTTTACGCTATCAAGTGGTGTGCCATCTCCAGTTATCTTGTCTGTTACTTTTTCAAGCGCAACAAAGCGATCTGTGCTTCCAGGCTTATTGGCAAAGACTTTTTGAACAAGATCAATGTCTTCAAAATCTCTGGCATACTTAGTGCGAGATGCACGCGCTTGCTTATAAACATCGCCGCCAGCGTCCTTCGTTGCGTTATCAATAATAATCCGCATATCACGACCAAAGCTGGCATCTGGCGTCCCTGGGCTTGCAACCTTGTTTATGAGCTTACGAATGTCTTCCATTTGATTCAGGGCCATCATCCCTGTTTTATTTGGATCGTTAGCTAATATCTGCTCCTCAACAGTCTTTAGAACTGGAGCTAATTTTTCGCGGGTGGTTGGCGTTTGCTGTGAAATAAAGTCGTTTAATTCTTGATAGCTGACAGGCTCACGCATCTCACCAGCTTTTTCAGCACGCCTATAAAGCGCATTCGTTCTAGTGCGCTCACGTTTTGCAAGAGTTCCAAGTGCGTCAGAAATAACACCTCCCTGCTCATATGGATTGTTCCATACTTCAGAACCAGTGCCTTCAATAAACCGCTCAAAGTTCTGACGCAGTTCGTCTTGCTGTTGTGCCATTCGATCACGAATAGGGCCACCAACTTCATTGTTCTTGGCAAGTTCGCGTGCGCGTTGTTGCTCGACAAAATCCCGTGTCCGTTGGAATCGTGCAAGTTCAATAGGCACTGGAAGTTCAGCCGCACGTTGAGCGCGTATTGTTTGTTCGCTGGTGGACATAGCACCGCCACCAGCCCTTGATGCAGGAGCAATTCCAGGGGCAGGAGTTACAATGGTAGGCCCAGCGGAAGGCGTAGCGCCTGTTACTGGTGCTTCAGGGGCCATTGTAGTAGCTGATGGCATTGTCATGCCAGCAGGGGCTTCAGGAGCAGCACCTAATGGCACTTCAGGCTGTCCACGCAGTTGCCTAAGTTTAGACGTTACTGATGGAAGTGCAGCAGATACGACATCTCCAATAATTTTCTCTGCTGGGCCAGCCGCTGTAGCCATAAGAATAGGCTGGGCGTTAAACTCTCCGCCAGCCGCAAACTCAGTGCCCTCTATGCCAGCTTGAGTAGCGCCTGATTTAACGGCTGCACCAGTAAAAGTTGCTGCTCGTCCAGCAGGGGTAAACGCAAGAATACCACCAACGGCACGAGGAACATCGCTGAAGCGGAAACCAGGCTTAATTCCGTAATCTTTACCGTCTTGCGACCGAAGAATGTAATTGCCCTTTTCGTCCTGACGCACTTCAACGCCAGGATAGTTAGCTTGAATAATCTTTACGGATTCTTCTGGGCTTGTGAACATTGTACCGATACCAGTACGTGCGCCAGCAACGGACAGTTCGTTAAGCTCCGGCATGGTTGTCCAGTCAGCAGTAGCCTCAATCTCAGGCGTACTGCGCTCAGAACCAGTTGCAGATTCAACTATCCCTTCAATCAAGCCCATGTCCTTAGTAACATCTTGCATTGGGGCGAGGTATGGCTGGAACTGTAATTGACGATTAGTGTCTGCTGTTAAAGCTGCGATGCTTTCGGGCGTTAACGGTGAACCGACGTTAGCCATCGAAATGGCGCTTAGTTCTTCAATAGTTTTTCCGCTTTGCCAAGCTGCTTGCAAATCTCTTGCGTTCTTTAAATCTATTTCGGCAACAACTCGATCCCCAGGAAGTGCTGCCGTCAAACCAGCCACAGGAGCTGCTCTTTCACCAACTGGCGCTGCACCCATTTCAGATAGTTGGCGCTTATAATAATCTTCAGCGCGCTGCACACCTGTTAGGAATTGATCGAGACTTTGGTTGGGGTCAAGGTTTGCAATAGACGCAGCCAATCGCGCTGCCTCAGTTTCGGTATTAGCTAACGAAGCCATACCTTGCGGATTCAACTGTGCAAGATAAGCCATCTGGTCTTGAATTAGATTGCTACTTACCAGAGATAGCGCACCCTCTAAATCCGCTCTGTTCTGACCAAGCACTGCGCCAATAACTGGAGTTTGGCGGACTCTGCCAGCGGTCTCACCAACTGAAAGCGATTGCTCTGCAAGTTTACGAACATTCTTCAGTGCATCTAATGCTGAATTAATCTGAAATGCGCGATTGGGATTTTCAGCAGCAAGCTTTGGTGTTGGTTGTCCACCAACATCCTTAAACTCTCCTGTTACTGCGTTCACCTGATAAACGCGATTAGGATCAAGCCCAGCAGCAGCCTTTTGCTCTGGCGTAGCTATGGAAAATGTTTCCGTAGGCTTTTCTGGCTTTTCAGGCTTTTCAGGAGCAGGGGGCACATAGACGCCACCATCTACTTGCTGCGCCTTGCTGGGCTTTGCAACAATGGCAGAACCTTCCCACCAATTTTCTTGAGTAGCCATCTTAATTTCCAATCACAACGTGCCAGTGTGGGCCAGTAGCATTTTTAGACGGGTTCTTCACCTCGTCACGAGCTTCGATAATTTTATAACCAGCATTCTTAATGGCGGAAATATATTCCTTAAACGTCACCCCAGGTATTGGCGCAATATCAACTGCTCCCTTAGTGCGAGCGTGATAAGATCTTGGGTTGGCTTTAGACAACGGATCATTTGGCCCACGATAGCCAGATGTTATCCTTGCATTAGGGAATAGCTCACCAATCACTTTGCTACCATCAGCGAAAGTTACCAGACTGCGTTGTGCTAGTCTGACCTCCTGGCTTTTCACGAGTTACACCATTTGGATCAATAAAGATTGAACCAGGAGGCAACTTATCAAATTCTTCTTTAGTAGTTGGTTGGCGCGGTGGCCCCTTCTGCAAATTGCTAGGCAATGGTTGTCCACCTAAGATTGCCGTTAGACCTTCTTCGCTACCGCTATAAAATCCACCGCCTGGAAGTGTTGTGGTGATCTTGGTGCGTTCTCTTTTTAGAGCGTCTTTAAATTCGGGAGTGCCTGGAACAAATCCCTCTGCAACAAGTTCTTTAATCGTAGATGTGTCCAGCTTAACTGCACTCTCTGCAATCAATTTATACCCTTCAGGGTCGATAGCATTATACAACGAACGGGCTGCGAAGTTGTCATCCATACTAGAATTGAGCGCCATTTTTGCGGCAGCATCAAACTTTTCTGCGATGTCTGTGCGGTTAGAGTTTCTTGCAGCTTCAGCACCTCTTGTATAAATGCTTGCAACTTCCTCTGGCGTTTTACCACTATCCTTTGCGATAATAGCATCGTTCAAAGTGCTTCCATATGTGCGCCGATCATTGCTTGCTAGGCTTTTTGAGAACCTATCAAGGTCTGCGCCATACAGCGGATATTTAGCATATAGGGCCGACAGCTTTTCAGGCGTTGGATTTTTAGCAACCTCTTGCGCTTCTAACGAGAAGTTTCTTGTCTCGTTAGCTTTTGCCTGATCCGCTGCCGCAGCAGCCCTTGCAGCATCAACCTTTTGCTGATTTTGATATGACTGAACACCCGCCAGAAATAATTCTGTGGTTGACGGTGTACCAAGTGAATAATCGTAAGGTTGTACCATTTTCAGAAGCCCATAGATTTGGAGGCAGACATACCGCCAAGTGTTGACAATAGATTGAACGGCCCGCTTACGGCCTTGCCAACCCCTAATGCGCTTCCAGCCCTTGCAGCGCCAGCTTGCCCTAATAGATCCGCAATGCTTGTAGCCGACTGCATACCAGCAGTTCCAACACCAGCAGCCGATTGCTGACCTAGCGTAGTCATTCCACCAAGTTTACCATATTGTTGCTCAAGAAACTGATTAAGTAATGCGGGGCTAAACTGCGCTAATGCGCCTTGAACATTGCCGCCGCGAAGTCCGCCAGTTGCTGATGCGTTTTGAAGAATAGATGTTTCACCCTGCTGGCGCAAAGCTTGAAAGATTGGGCTTTGCTCTTGCTGCGATACATAAGCCTGTTGCGCTTCTGGGCCTCTAAGCCCTAGAGCGCCCATCTGAGCTTCTAAAGCAGGGCCACCGGCAGCAACGTAAGGAGCAAGCAAAGTTCGCATTTCTTCGCGTGCTGCCCGTTGCTCTGCTGCGCCAGCGTCTGCGGCTCTGGCTTGTATCTTACCAGCCTTGCTTGCTGACATTGCACCAATACCCGCACTACCTAATGCGCCTACGCCAAGAGCGATTGCTGCCGCTGTTCCAATAGCCATCTTACACTAGCCTTTTAATAAATGAGTTTTCGCTCGGTTTGTATCCATTGCGGATATAAAGGTTTGCCATTCTTTTGCCATTCAGCGCACTAATTGACTTCATTTGGATTGAAAGAGCGCCGCGATCCTTTGCTTCTTCTTCCATTCTCTTTTTCAATTTCATGCCAATGCCTGGATAGTTGGATTCAGAATCAGCCCACCAGAACAATTCTTCACAAGAGATATGCGAGTGATTAAAATACACTGGGCTTAGAACCAGCGATCCAAACGAAACGAATCTGCCCCCAACGTCAGCCACCATGCAAATGAAATTAGGCTGACCAATAAAGCCCTCTAGTGATAGTATGCAATCGTCTATGTCATACTCTAAAATGTCATCCCCAAATGCTTCTTCGTGAAATATTGCGCCAAGAATTGCAATTTGCTCCGCATCCTCAAAGGTTGCATGACGGATCATAGGCAAAGAGACTCTGCTTTGATAAGCTAATTCTGTATTGGAATTTGCGTTATTGTCCGTCATTTCAATCTCTCAAAATGGTAAGCCACAGGATGCTCTATAACGCTCTGTGGCAAAACCATATCACAATCAATCTTCAAATTCAAACTCTCGTTTATTGCGACACTAACCTTCCAGATGCGCGAATGTTGATTGCAGAAGCTGTTCCAGCAATTGTAGAAATAAACCCACCGATAGGTACTACATGACCTACTAGTTCAGGAAAGGTATAAGTCTCGCTAGGTAAAAGCGCCCTGCTCTTAACAATCAAGTTGTCGTTACCCGCAGTACCTGCAAGCGTCACAAGATTAACGCTAATAGTCGCAGTAACGCCGCTGTAATTAGTTGCAGTAAACTTGTCTATAATTGTCTGTACGTTAGTTGATGTGTACTGTGTTGTTTGTGATGCTTCCGCTGTTTTAGCGGGGATGATGTTACTAATAGATACTGCCATATCTGGTTCCTTATACCGACGTAATAGTTTCCCATGCCGCGCCAGAATAAATACAGGCTTTGGCAAGTGTGGTATCAAATACCATAAGACCAGCCGCAGGGCTAGATATGGCGTTCTTTTGCGTTGTAGTCATATTAGGTAGGCGAAAACCTTTAGTAGTCGATTGAACATCTAGAATTGCCGAAGCGTTTGGAGATGTGGTTCCAATTCCAACGTTGCCGCTACTATCGACACGCATACGTTCTATATTATTTGTATGCGAAACAACAGAGCTCGCGCCATTAGCAAATAGCAGTAAATCGTTCGATGACTGAACGGAGCCAGCAATTCCATCATGGTTGACGTCTACAGTCGCAGAGCCCGTGCGTGAGCGTATAAGCCCCGTTACGTCAAGTTTTGCGCCAGCAGGCGTGTTCCCAATCCCAACGTCACCGATACTGGTAATCCGCATACGTTCTAAACTATTGGTATGCAATTTGAGAGAGCTTGCGCCGTTAGCGTAGAGCAGCAAATCGTTAGATGACTGAACAGAACCGTTAACGCCATCGTGATTGACATCTATTGTTGCTGCACTTGTGCGTGAACGTATGAGTCCCGATACATCAAGTTTTGCACCAGAGGGTGTGTTATTAATTCCAACATCGCCGTTACTGGCTATACGAATGCGTTCAGCGCCGTTGGTGCTAAAGGCAACCGTGTCCGAAGCGGGAGACCACATCCCAGAGTTAAGATCTCCAGTAAAGGTGTAAGATGGCGTAGCAACCAAACCAAGACCGTTGGCAATGCTAGTGGCGCTGGCTCCGCCGAGAATAGGTGTAACAAGGGTCGGGCTGTTTGACAGTACGACAGAAACAGTGCCTGTTGAGGTAGTGACGCCTGTGCCGCCGTTGGCAACATTTAGAGTACCCGCGAGCGTAACGGCCCCTGTAGTGGCGGTGGATGGCGTAAAGCCTGTAGTGCCTGCACTGAACGAAGCAACGCCACTACCCGACGAAACCGTAGTCCAGGTCGGTGCGGCACTTGCCCCGCTAGATGTCAGTACTTGTCCAGAACTGCCGTAGTTTGCGCCGCTAATTCCAACTTGACCAGCAGAGCCAATGCGAAACTGTTCTACGCTGTTGGTATGCAACCTGATAGAGTTTGCGCCGTTAGCGTAAAGTAATAAATCGTTTGATGATTGAACGGAGCCATTAATACCATCGTGGTTGACATCTAGCGTTGCAGCGCCTGTTCGTGATCGAATCAGGCCAGAAACATCAAGTTTCGCTCCTGAAGGCGTGTTTCCAATCCCAACATCGCCAATACTGCTAATTCTCATTCGTTCTATATTATTCGTATGTGAAATAAGAGAGTTTGCGCCATTGGCGTAAAGCAGTAACTCGTTAGATGACTGAATAGAACCTTTAACGCCATCGTGGTTAACGTCTAGCGTTGCAGCGCCTGTTCGTGAGCGTATAAGCCCTGTTACGTCTAACTTTGCGCCAGAGGGTGTATTGCCAATTCCAACATCGCCAATACTGGTAATTCTCATTCGTTCTATATTATTGGTATGCGAAATAAGAGAGTTCGCGCCATTAGCGTATAGTAATAAATTGTTAGATGACTGAACAGAACCAGCAATTCCGTCATGGTTAACATCTAATGTAGCAGCCCCTGTTCGTGAGCGTATAAGTCCCGCTACATCTAACTTTGCACCCGAAGGTATAGTACCAATCCCTAAATCATTGGTTGTATTATTCCAAAACAGGTTTGCATTGTCCTGCGTATACACACCTGAAGCGCCAGCAAAAACAATTGAGCCTTCGGTAAACTGGGTAGAAGTACCTGTGCCACCTTCATTTGGTGGAGCAACGCCATTGCGCAGAGCAGGACTAAGCGCCAGCGCCTGAATGTCGGCTTGTACAACAGCAAGTTGACTTACGTTTGCTGGGATTGGCTCTTTGTTAAGCGTATCAGATAATTCAATAATCTGCGCCAGTGCATCGTTAGCACTTTCCCCAGCATTACCAGCAGATAAATTTATGTCATCAATCAAAATTACATTGGCGTTGGTATTAGCAAACAGCTTTTCAAATTGCTTAATTTGCTCAAAGTCTTGCAAGAATGCAGCAAATTGATCTCGTGTCAGAGATAACTTTTCGTATGCCATTAGAACGCTAACGGCTCAATTGCCGCCTCTAGCCTTGCAAATGACATATGGGCCTCTGATGTGCCCTGGAATCGCTGTATTCGCCAGTTCCGCATCCATCCCTGCTGAAACCACACTAGGCGCTTGGCACGCTGCCCTGTCTTTCCAGCCTTAATAAACTTCTTCTGACTCCATGTTTCCCCATCAGTTGAATAACTGGTATTGATCGTTGGATCAGATCCATAAGCAACAGCACCAGTTAATCCAACAAGCTCAAGCTGCTGTATGATAGCACCACGGCCTTCGTTATAAACTATGGTTGTTCCAAACTCCCATCGCACAGTGTTGCCATACTGCGTCGATATATCTTTAACCAAATAACCAACGTTGGTAGTAGTAGGGTCTCCACATAGCCATTTGTCATAGCACCAGACAAAGTTTTGGGCACGATACTTGGAGAAGTCAACAATGCTGCTGGTTAGAGTAAACCAAACTGGTTGCCCCAATTCACTTGAAGCAGCCGCATCATATACCAGTGAGCGATCTGGTAAATGAACATATAAATGCTGTTGCGCTCTGTCGTTACGCGCTTCCATATTCACCAGCGCAAGTTCTGCCTCAGTGTAGTTCAGCAGAATCGTGTCAATCTCTTGCGTGCTGATCTTATTGGCATTGGCATTTACGCCAAGGTAAACGCCTGGGGCTTCATTTGATCCGCTTCCAAGGAACGCGCATGTCTCTAGATAGATGCAGCAAGCGTGTGTGCCTGTAGAGCCCTTTTCAATCTGAGCGCCCTCAATACGTCGGAATGGGAATAAATCCCCGCCCACGTTGTCAAAGACTTCAATGGTGTTTCTGTTGAGCGCATAAATTTCGTTGCGTAGCTTGAGCAATCCTGTGATCGGATCAGGGTCGGCTTCCGCAGATCCATACTTTAATGGGTTAACTGCAAATGGATTGGTCAGTTCTGTAACTACAAGAAACTCACCATCAGTGGTCATAAAATAACCATCAACCCAAACAACATCTAAGACGACGCCTAAGTCTGGGTCTGTAACTTGTGTGACAGTTGTTCCATCATAATAAAATAAATTGTTGTTTGATGCGATTGCAAGAAGGTCAAAGGAATAATCCATTGTTACATCTAAGCCATTGTTGCCAACATCAGCTATAACAGTGACAGTTCCGTTTGCAGCAACGCTACAGAACTTCGAACCCAATACACGATAGCAAATGCTATTCCAATTTATGCCGCCGCGATCTACGCCAGGGCCACTGCCATTAGAGACAATACCATCAGAAGGACGCAAGAAACCTTGGCTGATTCCATTCGACTTTGGTACGGGCACAAGATTGACGGGATAAGACGTTCTAAAGTCTGGCCC
>Ga0181356_1000689_pt1 | contig 14701 bp, 22 predicted proteins | sample Fa13VDMM110SN_FD_130104 | JGI IMG/M metagenome (GOLD analysis project Ga0181356, IMG submission 130104) | Freshwater viral communities from Lake Michigan, USA - Fa13.VD.MM110.S.N | ecosystem: Environmental > Aquatic > Freshwater > Lake | place: USA: Michigan | collected 2013-09-24 | reverse complement strand
TAAATTATTTAAAACTAACCTATTATATTAATAAAAAAAAATTAATATGTCAAAAAATATTAAAAATTCCCCAAAAGTTTTAGGGTTAGACGTGTCAACCCGTACAATTGGGTGGGCATTATTTGATGTTCAGTCACAAGAATTGTTGGAATTGTCACACATATCACCTAGACCAAAATTAAAAGATAATGATGATAAAATATTAGAATTATTGATTAAATCTGAAATTTTTGCCGAAAAATTACGACAATATGTTGGGTTGGGAATTGTTAGGGTTATCATTGAAGAACCATTAATGAACTCAAATAACGTATATACAATTCAGACACTACTAAGATTTAATAGTTTTGTATTTAAAGAGATCTATAACATCTTAGGTATTGTACCAGAATTTATATCAACATATAATTCTAGAAAATTTGCTTGGCCCGATTTTGTTAAAGAAAACGACAAAGGTAAATATGTTTTATTTGGCGGATTACCAAAAGATGTTGATAAAAAAATGTTAATCTGGGAAAAGGTTGCTAAACGTGAACCACAAATTGTTTGGGATTACACAAAAAACAATACATTAAAAAAAGAGAATTTTGACCAAACTGACGCTTACACTTGTGTGTTGGGTTATATGAGATCAAAAGAAATTTGGAAGTAATATCGTTTAAATTACCGATATTTTTTTATATTATACAATTACCAATTTGCGTTGCAATAAATACCGATGTTGATGTTTGTATTTCTGATGTACAAATCTTAACACTTTTACCAGGACTAACCAAAACACTTTGTGTTTGACCATAACAATCTTTATAATCATAAACATAAACACTAAAAGGATCTGAGTTCACAATTAAAAAATCATAACACGGTAATAAACTAGGTGTTGGTGTCATTGTGGGTGTTACACTAGGTGTTGGTGTCGGTGTTTGACTTGGAATTGGTACACAGGTTAAACAAGACCCCGCACTTTCAAAACCAATATTTTGTAATATCGTAATATTATCAACACCACTAATATTCTCAACTAAACCATCATAAACAACACATACTGAATTATCATTAATGTTCGCACGATAAACATAATCTAATGTTGGTAAATTACCAAATTCATCTAATACAACACTAGATGTATAATATAAGAAACCATTGTTACAATCTTTAAACCTTTTACTATTAGCACATCGGATAAAATCGTCAACCGTATTAAACGTAACAATACCATCAAAATTACAAGGTCGTGTAATCTCAGGTGTTGAACTAGGTGTCATCGTTGGTGTTGGACTAGGTGTTGGTGTAATCGTTATCGCACTTACTGTTAATGAAATACCACCACAAGGGTTTGTTGGTGTTACCGTAGGTGTTGGTGTCATTGTTGGTGTAACACTAGGTGTTGGTGTCGGTGTTGGACTTACGGCACAATTAAAAACCGCGTTAAAATCAATATTACAAACAGACGTTGGTGATGGCGTGGGTGATGGACAAGAACCGGCGGTAAAAAAACTATCACATAAATCAGGACAAAAACTAATACACGGTGATTTACCAAATAATAAACAACTACCATCCAAGACTGTTGATAAACACCAAGAATTTGATGTTATTGATGAAAAAATGTAATAAGTTGGTGAAGTGTTACCAGTATAATAAATCGTACCATTATGTAGTGATGGTGCAAGACTATAATTACCGTCATAAGTATTAGTGTTTAAAATACAATATTCCACATCACAATTAGGACAAGATGTTATATCTGTAATCCCTAAAGGTAGCGTTTTATATATTATCTGATCAACACCATTAGAATAGGTTGCACTACTAGCCTCAATAGTACATGCAACGTCATAATATAAACCTTCACCTAAAGTAATAGAATCACCATAAAGAGTTAATGTTGGTGTTATAAAACACGAAGTATCACCGGAGGAAAATAAACCTAAATTATTACAAGCCATATTATACGGTTAGAGTGTCATTTATAGTACAATTATTACTGTCAACAACTTTAACTGTGAACGTACTTAACGAACTAAAAACAGAAGGAATTTCAAACGCATAAGGAAAATCACCGCTGGTTACCGTGTTAACGTAAATACAAGTTGTCATACCTGAATCACATACGTATACATCAAAGGGTGATGCACCACCAATGTTTGTTATTGTTATATTTGTTGGCATATATACTAATAAATATAAAAAAATATAAAAACTTGTGAAGTTGATAATAATATTTAATTTTACTATATTATAACAAATGGAAGAAGAACACGAAGCAATTGTTGAATTACTAGAAGAAATTTTTGGCGACCACGGACTTCACTACCCTAATCGCGGGCAGATATCGTTAAATTGTCCGGTGTGTGACGAAGGTAGAAACAAACACAATTTGGAAGTAAATTACTTCAACGATGTATATCATTGTTGGAGTTGTGGTGATAGTGAAGGTACACACGGGTCATTAGGTAAATTGTTTGATAAATTTGGAAACAAAAAACAAAAGAAACTATATAAAATATTTAAACCAGACGACACCGAAAAAAAAGTTAGAGTAAAAAAACCAAAAGTGGTTTTACCCGATAATTTTACGTTATTTAAAGACTCACACCCAGTATACCCAATAAGACGACAGGCATATAATTATTTAAAAAGTAGAGGAATTACAGATGAAATAATTGAAAAGTTCGGAATTGGTTTTTGTGATAAAGGAAGTCATTCTGGTAGAATTATCATCCCATCATATGACACAAAAGGAGATTTGAATTATTATGTTGGTAGAAGTTGGGATCCACATAGTAGAGCCAAATACCGAAATCCAGAGGCAGAAAAAGATCAAATCATATTTTGGGAAAATTTAATTGATTGGAATAAGGACATTTATTTAGTTGAGGGTGCGTTTGATGGAATGTTTTTGGATAACCCAGTTGTAATGTTAGGAAAACATATGTCGGAATTAATGTTTGACAAGATTTACAATAACGCAAAAGGAAATGTTATTATTTGTTTAGATGGTGATGCTTGGGATAATGCGGTTAAGTTATACCACGAGTTAAATGGTGGTGAATTGTGGGGGAAAATTAAGATTGTTAAATTACCGAAAGACAGGGATGTTTGTGATCTTAAAGGACAAATTGATGATTTCTTTGTAAAAATTTTGGATTAGTCAAAAAAATATATATCTTTGTACCTTAAATAAAGACTATGAATATTTTTGTATTAGATTTAGATATCAAGAAATGTGCTGAATATCACAACGATAAACATCTTATTAAAATGATAATTGAATACAATCAATTATTATGTTCCACACATTGGCTCACTGATAGTGAAGCACCTTATAAATTAACACACAAAAATCATCCTTGTGCAATCTGGACAAGAGAATGTATTGAAAATTATATTTGGTTGGCCGATTTATGTTTGGAATTATGTAAGGAATACACCTACAGATATGGAAAACGCCACAAATCACAAGATGTTGTTGAATGGTGTATTGTTAACAAACCAAACTTAACTGAAAATGGTAACATAACTGAATTTCCATTGGCAATGCCAGACGAATGTAAAATTGGAAATGCTGTTGAATCATACAGAGAATATTATATTAAACATAAACAATCAATTTCTTCCTGGAAACATAGAGAAATACCATATTGGTTTGAATCGGAAAGTTGTTTTGTTTAATTGTGAGATAACAAATAAAATATAAAAAGTTATGAGTGAAGAAATATTAGAAATCGCGTCAAAACTCCAGTTCAATATGATAACGGAAAATGAAGCCGAAGATTTTTTACTAGAGTTATTTGGTGTTAGTAGTGGATTTGGTGGGTATTATAGTAAAGAAACCCTAGAAGGTAAAAGATGTAGGGATATTTGTGACAAACCTCAGTGTGGTTGGTAGATTTTATGTGTGATAGATATGAGAAAATAGACGAAAAATCAAAAATAATTACCGACTTACTTGGTTGTAAGATTGATGAGGGTATTAGGGAATTGATCGTCTTACTTAACTATAATTATATTGGAACAACACAATCTTGTTGGGGTCATAAAAATTGGGGTGAAAAATTTCCTTGGTTTGATATTAATAGTGACTACTATGATAATATTAAACCAATTATTCTTGACTTAGAAATTGAACTTGAAAAGATTGATACTGATACAATACGATTTTATCCGAAATGTAAAACCTTAATAAAAGGTAGAAAAGAATTTAATAAATTGAAAGAAAAATTAAAACAAAAATAAATATAATGGATTTAAACAAAACAGCATCTGAGATCCGAGAAATCTTACAGAAAAAAAGACAAGAATTTCAGTTAACTTTTGAGGAAGAAAGTCACCAATATACAATGTTGGGTTTAGATGGGAAATTAACAAATGAATGGCCATCCGTATCAAAAGTAATGAAGTTATTCTACGATGAATTTCCAAGTGAAAAAATGGCGTTTAATAAGTCTGGTGGTGATCCTGATGAAGCAGAACGATTACTAGCGGAATGGGCAGAAAAAGGTCGTTTATCAACAAATTTAGGTTCTAGAGTTCATTACTTTCTTGAAGAACAAACATTAAAAGAATTTGGTCACGATAAAGAAGTTCGTCAACCTATTTTTGACTGTAACGCAGAACAAATCACAATTAGTGACGCTATGATTACGGGGGGTAAAAACTATATTGAGTTACTTAAACAGCGAGGTTGTGAGTTATTAGACACTGAACTTGTTTTAGGTAGTCCAGAACTAGGTTTTGTTGGGCAGCCTGATAAAACGTGGTTAGTAAATAGTAATAAAGGCGAACTTGGGTTATTAATAACAGACTGGAAAAGTAATGCTGAGAAAAATTTCTTAAAACAATGGTTTACTAAACCAATGTTACATCCATTCCAATACTTACCTAATAACGCATTAGGTCATTACAATACCCAGTTACCTTTATATGGAAAATTATTACTTAAAATGTTGGAGGGTACAAAATACGAGAACATTAAATTATTAGGTTGTATCATCGTTAGATTGACTGAGGGTAGAGAATTTGTTGAGTACAGAGTTGATAAATCAACAATAAATACTATACTTGATATGGATATTAAACCAATGTTAAAAAAATTTAAGAAATGAAATACGAGATAGTAACAGTCTGGACAACAACCACAAGTTGGGATAAAATGGTGGGTAAAATAAATGTTAATTATATAATCAAATAACTATGGACGAAATTTTTAAACCAAGAATTGACTTAAAACAACAAGAAACAGTAAAATGTACTGAGTGTGGGTCTAAATATTTTAAAGAAGTCACAATGATTAAAAAAGTACCGAAATTATTAACTGGTAGTCACGAGGACTCGATCGTACCATTTCCGACCTATATGTGTAATAGTTGTGGTTTTGTGAATGAAGTGTTTGAACTTTTCATTGATTAATATGGATTATAGAGACTTTTACATTTGGTTAGATGGTTTTATGACAAATAGACCCTGGACTGCAATACAACAGTCTGATATTGAAATGATTCAAACAAAGATGAAAGAAGTTCATAGTGGTAAGAATGAATTGTCAACACAAAAAATTATCATTAAACAACCTTTTGATCCAATTCAAATTCCAACACCTAAAAACCCTTTTGATATAACTTGTAAAACAAATTTAGATGATTAAAACTATAGTACATTTCTCTGACCTTCATATCAGATTATTTAAAGATCACGACCTATACAGATTGGTATTACAGGATGCGATTAACCAATGGAAAGAATTAAAACCTTGTAGAATTGTGTTCAGTGGAGATTTAGTTCATTCTAAAAACGCTATTAGTCCTGAATTAATTGAAATTGTTAGTTGGGTTTTAAATGAGTGTGCACAAATCGCACCAACAGTTATTATACCTGGCAACCACGACGCACTCATAAGTAATTTAGATAGGTTGGACACCCTAACTCCAATAATTGACTCAATCAGAAACAAAAACATTATCTATTACAAAGACAGAGGTGTTTACGAGGATGAGAATGTTAGTTGGTGTGTTTATTCACAATTCCAAAATAACATTCCACCAGATTTAAATGTTGCAACTGGAATTAAAATTGGATTATTCCACGGACCAATACAAGGAATGACAACCGATTTGGGGTTTGATTTTGGTGACCACGCTTACGACATTGATAAATTTAATGGTTTAGATGTTTGTCTATGTGGTGACATTCACAAAAGACAAGAATTTAACTTTAGCACTGGTAAAGGATATATGATTGGTTCAACTTTGCAGAACAATATGGGTGAAAGTGTTGGAAAACACGGATATGGTATTTATCACGTTGAGACAAAAGAATATAATTACGTTGACCTATTCAACCCCAAACCATTTTTGAAATTCTCAATAAAATCCATTGAAGATATTGAGAATGGAACTGAAAGATTATTGAATTTGTGATATTTATTGATATGTTAAAAAATATCATCAAATCTGTACTTAAAGAACATATCACCGAATCATTAATCAACCAAGATGGTAGTTTGGGTGATTTAACCCAGGACGACATTAATGAAATTTTAAGTGGTTATATTGACTGTGCTTTATGGACGGAAGAAGAACGACTAGAAGACGAGTCAACTTACGAAAGTGATGATGAGGATTATGAAGATATGGATGAGATTGAAAAACTCATTACATTGAAAGGTAAATTTGACAGTAAGGACTTCACATCATTCGTATCAGATGATATAGATTTTGACAGTAAAATTGACGCATATCTTGATATCAAAAAATTCATTATGTATGCAGGAGATACCGCGATTGATGAAGCAATTGATGATAATGGTCTATACCAATTGGGAATGGATATCTGGTTAACAAGAAACGGACACGGTTCCGGATTTTTTGACAGATCCTACGACAATGAAGAAGACTTGGAAAATGCTACAAGAAAAATAAAATCAAAAGAACTATACGTTGGTGACGACGGGAAACTATATTTTAGTTAAACGTTGATATTGTAACAAATTTTGTTTAGATTTGTTGCAGATGAACTCAAAAATTTACGACAAAACAACTTATTCACAAATTCAAACCTATTGTAATGAAAACAATATCAGTGATATTGAAGATTTTATATTTAGGTGTTTCAAACAGGGTTTTGATATTAATAGATATGGATTTTTGGGAAAAACCCAGGATGTTATTGAAAAAGAAATCATTGTTGAAAAAGAAATTGAAGTACCAGTTGAGGTGATTAAAGAGGTTGAAAAAATTGTCTATATTACCAACACAGAAAATGAAAAAAATTTAACCGAAAGAATAACTAAATTAGACGAAGAAAATAAAAAATTTTCCACTAAAATAGATGAACTTGAGTTAGAAAGACAATTTTTTTCCACTAAAACACAAGAAATGGAAAAAAATTTCCATTATAGTTTATCTAAGAAGGATGAAGAATTAGATGAACTTAAACGGAATTTAGACGATGATCAGTCAAAAAAATTACAAGAAACCTTACAAAAATTAAGGAAAGAGTTAGTTGAAAAAAACAAAAAAATAGAAGAATTAGAAAAAATAAACCAGAACCCCATTAAAGGAAATTTGATGAACGGTTCAAAATTAATATAACAATTATGATTGAATTACTATTATTTACATTTGTTGCATATGGAATGACAACAATTTTAGTTTACGGATCTATCTTTAATGATATCCGAGATTTTATTCACCGACAAGCACAAGACGAAAACAGTTTTATACTAACTAGACCAATTTTTAAGTTTTTATCTGGACTAATTGTCTGTCCGTTATGTACATCAACTTGGGTTGGTTTTCTTTTATCGTTGACATTATTTTCACCAATTAAACATTTTATTGGACTTAATAGTTTTTATTATGTATTTTTTGATGGAATGTTTGCCGCAGGAATTGTTTGGGCGTTAAACGCAATAATTGAATGGTTTGAGGAAAATAGATTAAACAACCAAAAACAAATGGTTGAATATATTTTACCTAATGAAGATGAACCACAACAACAAAAAGAAATTTTAAACGATTAAATATAAATAAAGATGGGGAAAAAAACAAAAGCACACAGAGCAAAAGTTCAGAAACGAAATCGTACATTATCGCAAGAACGATACACGATGCAAAATTCATTAACTAAAATGATGAAAGAAATGGCATTACAACAAAATGGTGAAAAAGAAAATTTACAAGTTAAAGTTGGTAATGAAACCGTACCTTTTGAAGTTGTCGCAGAACCTATTGCAACAGGGATAAAAGGGTTTTAATTACAATAATGGATCTATTTAATCCACCAAAATTATACAATTACAACATTATGATTAAAGATATTGACTTCTCAAAATTTGAAAATCCCACAATACAAGTTGTTTGGGAGGATTTGTCAGAGAATTTCACACAAGATAAGATAAAAAGTGTTAAACATTATTTCCAAAAGAAATATAATACGACAAATGTAAATGTCTTAACAAAAGCCAAGATTGTTTATCAAGAAACAAATCAAACAATTGATATTTCGGTAAACATTACCGACACAAATTATCAATTGGATTTATTGAAGAATTTTCTTACATCAAAGGGTTATGATAAAAAGATGGACGAAATATTGAATTTAAACAAAACCGTTGAGGATAGAATGGACAATATTGACACATCACAATTCAAACAATGGTATATTAGAAATATTGAATTTTCAAACTTTTTATCGTATGGTGAGAACCAAAAACTGGACATTGATAAGTTAAATGGGATTGTTGTTGTTGAATCGGATCCTAGAAATTTCGCTGGAAAAACTGTTTTAAGTCTGGACCTATTGTTGTTTTTATTCTTTAATGAGACAACCAAAACAACAAAGGCTGAGGAGATTTTTAACCGATTTACCGATAAGGACAAAGTATCGGTTAAGGGTGAAATCACGATTGATGGTGAGGACTATATAATTGTACGAACGATTGAACGAAAAAAATCAAAGAAGGGTGACTGGAATGTAAAAACCGAATTGGATTTCTTCAAAAAGTTGGGTGACGGATCGTTACAAAACTTTACTGGGGAACAAAGACGAGAGACTGAAGAATTTATTAAGAACTCAATTGGAACAAAGGAAGACTTCTTAATGACAATTCTAACAACCGCAACAAACTTGGAGGACTTATTGGAATCAAAACCAACAGCAAGAGGTCAAATTTTGTCACGATTTATGGGTCTAGAATTTCTTAAACGAAAGGAAGAGGTTGCCAAAGAAATTTATTCCGAATTTAATAAATCAAAATTATCTAACATTTATAATTCTGAACAATTAAAAAATGATATTGAGATTTATATACAAGAAATAAGTGATCTTAATGACAAAATTGTTACATACGAGGGTGAATTAAAAACAATTGAGGAAGGTATTACTAAGGGTAAACAATATCGCGATGATATGTTAAACAAAAAACATGGTGATATTGATCGTGAGATTGCGATTATGAATCCGGATGAGGTTAAAAACCAAATTCAAAAGTTAACAAACGAAAAAAGTTCATTTCATACAAAGTTAAACGAATTAAATGTTGTTGAACCAGAAACATTTTACCACGAGGACGAACACGACAATGTTAAAGATGAGTACAACAAGGTTAATACGGAAAAGATAACACTTGATACAAAAATATCTGAAATTGAAAAATTAAAAAGTTCTGTTAAAGGTGGTATTAAATGTGAACACTGTGGAATTGAGTTAATGAACGCTGCGATTACCCAACAAAAAATTTCAGAACTTGACGGATTTATCAATCAAAGAGATGAAAAAATTAGGTTAATGACTGATTTATCACTCAAAGAAAAAGAATTTGTTGAAACTAAAAAACAGTTTGATGAGTATGAAAAAAACAAACTAATCAAAGAAAAATACGATTTAAGTATTGAAAGTTGTGATTTAAAAATTGCTGGTTTAAATACAAAACTAGAAAAGTGGGAAGAAGTCCAGGATAAAATCCAAGGTAACAAAAAGATTGATGAGATGTTACTTAAAGCAGATATGCGTTTGGAAGATTTAGAAAGAACGAAAAGTGCGAAAACAAAGGAGATTTCAACCGCTGAGTACAACATTAAATCCAAGAACGAGAAAATTGTACACAACGAAAATATGATTGTCAAAATCAATGAAGAAGAACAAAAAGACAGTATCTACAAAATGTACTTGGAGGCCTTCGGTAAAAACGGATTATCTAAAAGTATTATGAAAACAATGATGCCGTTGATTAATTCTGAGTTACAACGATTAATGGAAGACAGTGCATACTTCAAATTAGAGGTTAGAATTAACGATAAAAACGAAGTTGAGTTCATTATGGTTGATAATAGTACTGGTGTTGAGAAATTAATGATTAGTGGGTCTGGTTATGAGAAAACAATTGCGTCATTAGCATTACGATCGGTGTTAAGTAAAATATGTTCATTACCAAAACCTAACATAATTGTAATGGACGAGGTTTTTGGAAAGATTGCGAATGACAATTTAGAGTTGGTTGCCGAATTTTTCACAAAGATTAAAACGTATTTTGATAAAATCTTTGTAATTAGTCATAACCCATTAATTAATCAATGGGCGGACACAACAGTTAGGGTTATCAAGGAAGACAATGTTTCACGAATTTTATCGTAAATTAATATGCAAAAAAGATGTTTAACGGGTACAATTTTTGAAAAGTTTCTATGTAAGGATGGTTTTATCCATAAATCAAAATCACCAAAGGTAAAATACTCTGGTGAGGGTAAATCCATCCTAAGTAAAATTAAAAACTCAAATTATGATCCATCAATAGTGGAAGTATTACCTAAAAGTGATTTTACAAAATACGACATTATAAATGAAGAAACCAACGAAAAGTTGGAAGCAAAAAAATACAAAAGAGAGTCGGTAACAAAATGGACACTATTCTCTGAACCATTTTTTAAGATTGCAACAAGAAAACAAGCAACAAAAATTACCGTCAGACAATATAATTTATTTGTCAATCGTTTTTGGAAACTTAACAATAAAAAAGGGTTTTTTGATGATATCATAACACAAATGACTGAAACGTTATCTGGGATTTGTGTTATTGATGGATTCATACCAATAGATGATATTGAGTTTAGGTTTGTTGTTAAAGATTCCTGGATGGGATATAAAAGAATTACATTAGAATTTAGAGTAAAATAAATCAAATTTGACACAAAAAAAATTAGTATATATACTAAACTTTCACTACCTTTGTATCAACAAAAAAAGATAACATTATGAAGTATTTATTATTTGTCTATCCCAATCAAACATACTGGGAAGCCGAGATTATGAACCCCCAAATCGGTGTTGAACTAACTAAAATTTCAAAAGGAAAAAAACCCGTCAATTTTATTTACAGTGAAACAGATTCAGTATTTAATTTCAATTCCGATTTGTCGGAAGATGAACTATTAATATACCTTGATACGTTAGATCCCATAATAGATGAGTTTACCTATATTTTAGTTAGAGGTGCTAAAAGTATCACGTCAAATTTACCTAAACGACATTTTAAACAATTAACAAACCCTAAAAATGATGGTAAAATAGATGACGATATTAATTATTTCGCAACAAGTGACGGTGAATTAGATCAAAACTATTATGAAACATTAGTGAATAACGCTATGGATTATTTTTTCAGTAAAAATCCAGTACAAAATGTTTGTACAATGACACTTGACGACCTATTAGATAAAATATCATTAGATGGTATTGATTCATTAACAACAGAAGAGAAAAATAAATTAGACGAATATTCAAAAACACAATTATGAGAGAAAAAACAAACGGAGCACCGATTAATCAAGACGAAATTTATCACTACTTGAAAGATATTAGAAAAATAAAGGTGATGACACCTGATCGTGAGAAAGAACTAGCGATTAAAATGAAGTCAGAAGAAACGTCGTTGATTGAAAAGAAACGGATTGAAGAGGAGTTAATACAAGGTAACCTACGTTTTGTTATCACCGTCGCAAAACAATATCAAAATCAAGGTCTTGAATTACCAGACTTAATTGCCGAAGGAAATCTTGGTTTAATGAAAGCAATTAAACATTTTGATTGGACCAAAGATCTTAGATTTATATCATATGCTGTTTGGTGGGTTAAACAATCAATAATACAATCACTAAACGATAATTCAAGAACAATACGACTACCAGTTAATGTTGTCCAGGATTTACAACGAGCAAAAAAAGAAGTTGAACAGAACGGTAAAAAAATAGACGATAAATTCTCTGCATTACCATCAATTATCAACTTGGATATGAACATCAATGAAGAAGGTGATACGTTAGTAGACATCATCCAGAACCATAACGCTGAAGCACCAGACGCATGTTTTGATACCAAAGATATTTTAAAACAAAAATTAATATCGTTATTGGACGTATTGGATGATCGTGAAAAAGTTATTGTTGAAGATTACTTTGGTTTAAGTGGAACACCTAGAACATTAGAAGACATTGGATCCGATTTTAACTTAACGAAAGAACGCGTTAGACAGGTAAAACAAAAAGCACTAAGAAAGTTAAGAAATGAATCAACAGAGTTATTTGACTATTTGTAAATCAAACTGATTTGTTAAAATATGTTAAAAAAAATTTTTGTATTGAAAAATAACATACCTTTGTCTTGTTAATCATTTAAAAATATGTCTTATGTTGAATTTATGTAAAAAGGTTGAAAAGGATTTCCAAACCCTTAAAAGTGGTGTTAAGAATGACACGCTTACAATCAACGAGATTGATACTATGAGTTTTGAATTACTTGGTATTTTAGGAACATTGACACAAAACAATGTTGTTAACATCAACGGAAAGGAAACTGTTGATAAATACAAAGAGCGAGTTTGGATGATTATTGAGAACGTAGGTTTATTGGCTGATTAAACTTGATAATTAATTTCTTGAAAATATTTAATTCCCACCGTAAATGGTGGGTTTTTTTTTTTGATCATATTATTTGACATTAAAAAACGTTTCACCTATATTTCATCTATGAATGTATTAAGTTTATTTGATGGATTATCTTGTGGTCAAATCGCATTAAACCGAGCTGGAATTAAATACGACAAATATTTTGCATCAGAGATTGACGAATACGCGATTAAAGTAACCCAACAGAATTATCCAGGAACAACCCAAATTGGTGATGTAACACAAGTTAAAGGATCTGAGTTACCACAAATTGATCTTATCATTGGTGGATCACCTTGTCAAGGATTTTCATTTGCGGGAAAAGGTTTAAATTTTGACGATCCAAGAAGTGCTTTATTCTTTGAATTTGTTAGATTAGTAAAAGAATGTAATCCGAAATACTTTTTACTTGAAAATGTTAAAATGAAAAAAGAATACGAAGACGTTATTACTGAACATATGGGGATTAAACCTATTAAGATTAATAGTAAATTAGTATCAGCACAAAGTAGGGAAAGACTATATTGGACTAATATTCCGAACATAAAACAACCGGAAGATAAAGGTATTTTAGTTAAAGATATTTTAGATTATACCACCGAACATAAACTTTTAACTGAGAAGGGTATTAAATCACAAATCCATTATGCCAAAAATTACAAGGCAATAGGGAAATCACCAACATTAACTAGCGAATTAGCACACGGTTGGGGTAAGAACATCACACCTAAATGTTATATTGAAATAAAAACAATTACTGGTGAGGATAGGTTATTCTCACCATTAGAATGTGAACGATTACAAACAGTTCCAGATAATTACACCTCAGTTGTATCAAATACACAAAGATATAAAATGTTGGGAAATGGATGGACTGTAGATGTAATCGCACATATATTTAAAAATATTGAACTATGAACCGGACACAATTAGTATTAGAACTTTTCGCGCCGGATGAGTTAGGGATTTCAAGATGGGTTTCAAAAGATGAATTAGTGGGGAAATATAGTTCGTTATATACAACAAATGGAAATCAATGGATGAGAAACAGAGGTTTAAAACATTTAAAATTAGAAAAAGAAATATTTAATCGTGTTACACACTGGCGGTTTAATGGTTTTGAGGAAAACCCAAAACCCAATAGACCAATAAAAAAAGAAATTAGGGATCAATTATTAAAAAACCCTTGTGCTGCCACCGGGTTTAACGGTACCAAGTATAACCCAATTGTTGTTGACCATAAAAATGGTAGATATAACGATAATGACGTTTTAAACTTGAACACACAAAAAGTAGGTGACTTCCAAGCACTTTGTAACCAAGCAAATATAACAAAAGGACAATATTGTAGTACGATCTGTAAAAAAACTAATAAAAGATTTGATGCTAAAACTTTAGGTTATAGTGTTTCATTTATTAAAGGTGACGAAAATTATAGGGGTGAATGTGATGGTTGTTACTGGTACGATCCTATAAAGTTCAAACAAATTGTAAGTCAAAACAATACTATGGAAAAATTAACTGATGAATATTTACTTGAAATCTATACGACTGGATTTGAGGACGAGTTGGAAGGTAGACTTAAACCACCATATAACAACCAAATATTGATTAGAATCTACAATATGGGTAGACGAGACGCGGTTATTGGTGATGATATAATACCCTTTGATAACCAAACAACAGAAAAAATAATGGGACAAATTAAAAATATTGAAATATGAATGTATTAAGTCTTTTTGATGGAATGAGCTGCGGTC
>Ga0181356_1000688_pt1 | contig 14702 bp, 25 predicted proteins | sample Fa13VDMM110SN_FD_130104 | JGI IMG/M metagenome (GOLD analysis project Ga0181356, IMG submission 130104) | Freshwater viral communities from Lake Michigan, USA - Fa13.VD.MM110.S.N | ecosystem: Environmental > Aquatic > Freshwater > Lake | place: USA: Michigan | collected 2013-09-24 | reverse complement strand
GCCTGATTGTTTTGTGGATTTAGTTGTTACCTCTCCGCCTTATGATGATTTAAGAACTTATAATGGATATTCGTTTCCATTTGAAGAAATAGCAAGAGAACTTTTTAGAGTTATTAAAGATGGGGGAGTAATTGTGTGGGTAATTGGAGATGCTACTAAAAACGGAAGCGAAAGCGGGACTTCATTTAGACAAGCATTGTTTTTTAAAGAAATTGGTTTCAACATTCACGATACAATGATTTACAAGAAAAAAAGAATTGTCCCTTTAACTCACAATAGATACGAACAAAGTTTTGAGTATATGTTTGTTTTTAGTAAGGGTAAACCAAAAACTTTTAATCCAATTATGGTTGATTGCATTTATGCAGGAACAGAAACTTGGGGAAACCCGTCTTTTCATAAAACTTCTTCAAGTGGTTTAGTTCAAGTAGAAAAAAAGAAAATTAACGATAAAAAACAAAAAGAAAATTTGTGGGAATATCTAAATGCAAAAGACAAAAACTTTAAACACCCTGCTCCTTTTCCTGAAGAATTAGCAAGTGACCATATAATTAGTTGGAGTAATGAAAATGATTTGGTTTACGACCCTTTTATGGGTAGTGGAACAACTGCAAAAATGGCAATATTAAACAATCGAAATTGGATAGGTAGTGAAATATCTACTGAATATTGTGACATTATAAATAAAAGATTAGAAAGTCATATTTCTCAACAAAAATTAGAACTATAAAAATGGAAATAAACAAAATTTACAACGAAAACAATCTTGAAACTATGGCAAAAATGCCTGATTGTTTTGTGGATTTAATAGTAACTTCCCCACCTTACAATAAAGGTTATTGGAGTAGCAATAGAAACCTTAATAATGGATTTAAAACAAAAGCAAGAAGAATAGATTATGAAAATTATTCTGACAACTTAAATCCAAAAGATTACGAAGAATGGCAAAGGAAGTTTATTAAAGAGTGTTTACGAATTTTAAAACCAACAGGAAGTTTTTTTTATAATCATCAGCCAATACAAAAAAATCATCAAGAAGTAAACCCATTATTTATTTATGATTTTCCATTAAAGCAAACTATAATTTGGAATAGAAAAAACACACCTAAATTAGACAAAAGTTATTTTTTTCCAATTACAGAATATATTTTTTGGCTACAAAAGGAAAAAGATAGTAGGGTAAAATTTAATAGGAAAAAAGCATTATTTAATAGTAACGTTTGGAACATAAGCCCTGATGTAAAAAATAAATTTCCCGCACCATTTCCCGAAGAATTAGTTAATAATTGTATATTATCTTGTACTGAAGAAAATGATTTGGTTTACGACCCTTTTATGGGTAGCGGAACAACTGCAAAAATGTCAATATTAAATAATCGTAATTGGATAGGTAGCGAAATATCTACTGAATACTGCGAGATTATAAACAAAAGATTAGAAAATCATATTTCTCAAAAAAATTAGAACTATAAAAATGGAAACGGAAATAAAAGATTTATTAAAAATGTACGAGGGCAAAAAATACAATGTTATTTATGCTGACCCTGCTTGGAGATTTTCGCAAGGAATAAATAGACGAAAAGATATAAGAGAAAAGTTTGGAACTAATGAGGAATTATCAATACAATATCCTACTATGTCCGATAAAGAAATAATTGAATTAAATGTAAATGACTATGCTGATGATAATTGTGTTTTGTTTTTATGGACTACTGATGCCCATTTAGAAGTAGCGATTAAAGCAATAAATAATTGGGGTTTCAAATATAAAACAGTTGCTTTTACTTGGAATAAAAAACGTGGTTTTATGGGAAAATGGAATGTAAAGCAATGTGAAATATGCTTACTTGCCACAAAAGGAACTGCTCACAAGTTATTGAAATCATTTAAGGAGAAATCATACTTGGAAGAAAACAAAACAGAGCATAGTAAAAAGCCAAATGAATTTAGAAAACGAATAGAACGAATGTTTGGCGATGTTCCAAAACTTGAAATGTTTGCACGAACAACGATAGAGGGGTGGGACGCTTGGGGTAACGAAACGAATAAATTTGAAGAAGAAAAAGGAATTGAAATTATAAATAATTCTTTTCCACCACAAAGTTTATTCGAAGATTTTGGATAGCATTTCTTATAACTCCGTAATAACAAAACAAAAAATCACTATAAAAATATAATTTTAAAATAAAAAAACTATGAACAAAGAAGAATTAATGGACAAATGGTGTAAGGAATATGATTTACTTGTTTCTGATATAAATTATCAAAAAGATAAAATTAAAAGAGGTAAGGTTCAACAACTACATTTATGTATTCAAGATTTAAAATCTTTAACTTTAAATAAAATATAAACAAAAAACAAACAAGATGAGCAATAAAATAGACCAATTAATTGGAACAGGGGTAATCGAAAAAACAAAAGGAGATTACATTAAAGAGAAGTTTCAAGACTTTACTCAATCTATTGAAGAATGGTCAGAAAAAGCAAATGCAATAGTTGTAACTGACGAAACTCAAAAAGAAATAATGGCGGAAGCAAGAGAGGGCAGGATGCTTCTTAAAGCGAAGCGTATTGAGGTAGAAAAAGTAAGAAAGTCTTTAAAAGAGCAATCCTTAAACGAGGGTAGGTTAATTGATAGTGTTGCAAAGTATTTAACAAGTCTTATAGAACCTGCCGAAAAGCACTTGGAACTACAAGAGAAATTTATTGAAATACAAGAGCAAAACAAGCGTATTAAAATCAAGGCAGAGAGAACTACTTTACTTCATCCTTATATTGAAGTTATTGACCCAAACTCTATACAATTAGATTTGATTACTGAAGAAGCGTTTGCCACTATTATGAATGGTGCAATAGTGTCTTTAGAAAACAAAAAAGCAGAAGCAAAAAGGTTGCAAGATGAGATTTATGAAAACGAAAAAAAGGTAAAGTTGTTCCAAGAAAGAAGTTTGCAGTTAGCGGAATATAGACAATTCTATTATACAGAAAAGGACTTAATTCTTACTACCGAAACTGATGCAGTTGCTTTTGAAGAACTTATGAAAAATTTACTTTTACGAAAAAACGAATATTTGATTGAGCGAGAGAGAATTGCTAAAGAAAATGAAAACCTGAAAAAACAGAATGAGGAAAGCCAAAAACAGATTGACGAACTAAAAACAATTATAAAGATTGAACAAACGCCTACTGAACAGGTAGAGCCAACAACTATTATCAAAAGAGAAGTTGCTGAAAAAGATAGATTTGCAGATGAATTCAATGTTGAATATGTTACAATTAAAATATCTGACCTTGAAATTTTAAAAACTCGATATGGAATTGCAAAGACCGCTTTGGAAGCAGTATTGTATTTTATAGTTCCGCAGAATTTAAGGGATTTGGTTTATAAGGCTCTTAAAGAAATAGAGGAGTTGAATTAGATTTAAAAAAACTTATATCCAATAATAAATAATATTAAAAATATTTGATATTCTAAATAATAATATGTAAGTTTGACGAACTAAAAAACACACACTATGGAAATTTTAAAAACAATCTTTTATCACTATTTCTTTGGGGTATTAATTTCGGCAAGTATTGTCGCCTTAATAGTCCTATTTGATTATTTTATTAATGGATATTTTTTATATCCTAACGTTGGTAATTTTACCAAAGTTTGCCTTATAAGTGGAATTGGTTTCGGATTAACCCATTTTGCTTTCGTTCATATTAATAAATCCAACAAACAAAAAAACAATTAACTTTTAAAAAAAAATTATGAAAAAATTATTATTGAATTTAGTATTGCTTACCTCTTTAAGCGCATTTTCTCAAACAACAACTCCCTTTATAATTGAACATTGTAAGGACAAAATGACTGACAAAGAGTATTTCTTTTCTCAAAAAAAACTAATTTGTGCCAATCCTGAAAAGACCAAAGGTTTTACAGTTATTCCAAGTTTTAGAGCGGATAACGGAACTATGATAAACAACGGTTTTATATGTAAAAACGTTAACATTGGGTCTTGCGATGAAAAAGACACCTTGATTATATTATTTGAAGATGACACAAAAATAACTTTAACCTCTTGGAATAAATTTAATTGTGAGGGTAATGTTTATTTTAATCTGACTGATAATGATTTAAAAGAACTATCTACTAAAAAAATGTCTTCAATAAGATTTAGCAACGGATATAGTTATGAAAGTCTAACTTCGGTTTTAAAACAAGACCAAAAAGACTATTTCATAAAAGCATATACTATGCAAAAAGTAATTGAAGTTGATTGTTCAAAATAAATTTAAACCTTTAAAATTAGAAATTATGGGAATTTTAAGAAACATTTGGAATACGCTTTTCGGTAAATATCAAAAAGAAGAAACTATCGAAGTTTTAGAAGTAAAAGAACCTAAATTAAAATTGGTTCATAAAAAGAAAAAAGAAGTTGCAGGTGCAATTTATCTTGGTAAAGAAATAAAGCCTAAAGAAGAAGCAAAAAGTTTGGAAGAAGAAAAACCTGTTGAAAAACAAAAAAAGAAAAGGACTAAAAGAGTAATTGGTCAAAAAACTTTATCTGAAATAAAAGAGTATTTAATTAAGTATGGTTCTCTTGACGTTCTTACTTGTGAGCAGATATTTGATGTAAAAAGTTTGCACAATTTTATTTGGCAATTAAGAAAAGATGGTCTTAAAATCAAGACCGATAAAGTTGGTTTACACAACGAACTTGGACAAAAAATTGAAGTTACTAATTACAGATTAATTTCCAAAAAATAAAATGGAACAGATTAAAAGTGTAACTTTACAATCCGTAGATTATTTTAGCGAGGTCTTATCGACTAAAACAAAAAAAGCAACAAAACACGAAATTCAATATAAGATTTTAGATTTTCTTTCTGAAAAAGGAAATCAAGTTTTTGTTGACATTTACAATGAAACTTTTTCAGATAAAAAATTTGAAGAAGCACTAAAAACATTAAATATTTAAAAAATGCAAAAAATACAAGTAGAAGTAACCAAGTTGTACAAAATACTACTCGATAGGTCTATGACACAAAAAGACTTATACAACTTGATTATTGAATCTAATAATGGTAAATCTGTTTCTATGTACATTCTAAATGAGATTGTAAATGGAAAAAGAAAAAACTTCAACATTAATACTGCCATTTTGATTTGTAATGCTCTAAATGTTCCTATTGACGATATAGTTGACTAATGGAAATAATTGATTTTATAAACGATTTAAGAAAAATGGGAAGCATATATTATAAAATATGGTTTCCTATTATAATTCAATTTCATAAACAAGAAACTGTAATTATTAAACTTAATGTACCACTTGACATTTCAAAAAGCACTTATTACCGAGTTATAAACTATGGGCTAAATGTTTTTCCAAAACACGTCAAAATGTACTCTTTAAGTAAAAATTATAGCGAACTTATTTTGTCTATAAATGAAAAACCTTATGATGAAAAAATTTCATTAGAACCAAAAATAGAAACTATTGAAGCCGAACCTATTCAGGCAGAGCAAATAGTGGAAAAGCCAAAAGCACCAAGAAAAAAAGCCACAGAAACATCATATCCTAATGAGGTTTATGAGGACATTGTGAACTTTTTAAACCAAGCAACAGGAAAGAACTATAAAACCAATTCTGTAATCAATAGGAAGTTTATTACTCAAAGATTGAATGACGGATTTACTCTTGAAGATTTCAGGCAAGTAATATCTGTAAAAAGCACAAATTGGTTAGGTTCAAAAATGGAACAATTTTTAAGACCTGAAACATTATTTTCAAACAAGTTTGAATCGTATCTAAATGAAAACATAGTTTCAAATGCGCCAAACTCAAATTTAAAAAACACTTATGACCAAGTTAGTATCGCAACAGAATTCTTTAATAGTCAAGGATAATATTGTAGTTGGTGCTTTACCAAAAGCAACTCAAAACGATATTTTAATCTACAACAAAAAGCAGACTGAAAGAAAATTAAAAGACATTTCAAATTCTGATAAAGCAGAAATGAAAGAAATTACACAGACTATCGCTCAATGGGGATATGCTTTGGGTATTACTGTTATAGCGCAGGATTTAATTGCTCTAAACTCTTTTATTAGAGAGAACTTCCCAAATATAAATATATTTGATTTAAAGGTTTGTGTAAGGCTTGTTTCTATTGATTCGGACTTGCTTGAAACAGATGCCGAGCATTATGGAAAATTGACTATGATTTATGTTTCCAAAGTTCTTAAAGCGTATGAGGCTTATAAGAATTCCGTTTGCTTTGGTGTTAGAGAAAAAATCACAAAGTTAGAAGAAGAAAATAAACCTCCTATGTCCAAAGAAGAGCGTTTAAAAAACTTTACAGAATTATTAAAAGACGCTAAAATGACTGTTAATAATGGTGAGTTTTTTGAAGATTATGGCGAGGTAGTTTACAACTTTATTCGACACAATAAGTTAATCAAAATTGACAAGGTTTTAATTGACAAAGCTATGCAAAGCGGAGAAGAAGAATTTAGGACTTATGTAAGCGATTCCAAGCGAGGAAACCTTAAAAAGATTATTAATGACGTATCTTTTACTGCTACCAAAAAAGAGGAAATGGTAAGAAGATATGCAAGGAAATATGTAGCCCAATTTTGGGTAACAAATTTTGATTTAGAAGATATGTTGAAAAAATTAACCTATGAAATGCTTTTATATTAGAAATAATATTTATTTTTACAAAGAATAATTATTATTATGGTTTGTAAAGGTGTCATATTAGATATAATTCCTGCAACTGATTCGGTTGTTCAGGTTGTAATTAGGGTTAAGAAAAACGATTCTTATTTCCCTATTGCTTTTACTGCTTATAAAGAAATCAAAATCCTCATTCAACAAGTTAATATGGAAAAGGGAGATGCCGTAAAGATTGAATATTACATCAAATCTAAAAAGTGGCAAGACAAATACTTCACAAGTGCTATTATAGAAAAAATACATATAGTTGCTAAAAAACCATCACAACAATTACTCGTAGATTTATCAACAGGAGAAATTATAGGTTAATTTTAAATATAAAAATATGTCAAAAGATTTAATCAGAGTTCAGGTTTCTTATCACGCTGAAAGTGAAAACTCTATTGGTGTATTAGTTCATTTACTTTTTGATGAAAACGGCAGAAATACTTCCGCAAGTGATTTAAAGTGGTTTCCAAAAAGCCTTTGTACAATTGAAAAAGTAGAACCTACCGATAGAACTAAAGAATTGCCGTCATATTTTTTGACCGCCCCAAAATGGATTATTGACAAAAATATTAAAAAATAAAATTATGGCTTTTTACGTTGGAGATAGAGTTGTTTGTATTGACGATTCAATGCAACCTCACACAATAGATGAATTAAAAAAAAATGTTCCAAATTGGGTTAAAAAAGATGAGGAATATACTATTAGAGCAATTAATCATAATAGGGGTATTGTAACGGGTGTGTTACTTGAGGAAATTGATAATCCAATTATTTTTTTTGATAAAATAGGTAAGTTTCAAGAACCTGCATTTGCAGAATGGAGATTTAGAAAGTTAAAGCCAAACGAAAGTATGGTTGAAGTAGTTTCCGAAGTTTTAGAAATGGTATAATGTATTGGAAATAAAAAAATTACTATATTTGTTTTTTTAAATAAAATATTATGGCAAATAAGACAAAAAGCGATTACGATAAAATGACTAACGATGAGTTAGTCGCTATAATTGACCCTATGGATAGTAGTCAATTTTCTTATGTTGACGCTGACACAAAAGTTAGATATTTTTTATATAAATACGGAACTGCATTTGCAGACGCTATAAAAGGAACAAATTTATTTTTTGCAGGAGTAGTTGCTCAATCTATTTCGGAATCAGGATATGGGAAAAGCAAACTTGCTTCAAAAGCCAATAATTTTGCAGGAGTAAAATATATTGCTTCTTTGCACCCTGCCTTTTATGAAACACAAACTAAAGAAGTTATTAAAGGAAAAAATGTTACTATAACGGCTAAATTTGCAAAATTTCCAACTGCTTTAGACGGTGTTAAAAATCATATTGAAACTTTAATGAAGCCTCGTTATGAAAAAGCAAGGTTAAATGCAAAAACTCCTGAAGAACAAATCAAAATGATTGTTGAGGCAGGATATGCCACTTTAAATGCAACAACTTATGTGAACATTTTAAAGGGTAACATTAAACGAATTCAAAACAAAATTCCAATTGGAAAGGTTGTTTAATAAAAGCAAATTAAGATGAAAAATAAAGTATTAAAATATAGTCTAATTGGTGCGGGTTTTTTAGCAATATTTGCCTCAACTCTTTATTACATTAGATTAATGAAAATAAAAAAAATAAACGAAACTAACGCAAAATTAAACGATGTTTTGCAAATGATTAACAACGTAAAATAACAACAAAAAAAAAACACCAATGAAACTTATTATCGGAATACCAACAATAAACAGAGCAGACCTTTTAAACGAAGCGTTGGCTAACTACTTTGAAGATTTTAAAAACACAGAAATTGTAATCTGTGATAACGGAAATCAAGAAATAATTACAAGAGAAAAAAACTTTGTTATTTATAGACCTGAAAATAATTTAGGTGTTTCAGGAAGTTGGAATATGATTATGGACTATGCTGAAAAAGTAAAAGCAACTCACGTCTTACTCCTAAATGATGATATTTATTTAGGCAAGTCAGAAGAAGAGATAAAAACAATAATTAGACTTTGGAATCCCGAATTTTTATGCTCGGAAATTAGTTGGTGTAGTTTTATATTGTCAATTGATGCCTACTTAAAAGTTGGAAAATTTGATGAAAAGTTTTTCCCTGCTTATTTTGAAGATAACGATTACTTTCGCCGTATGCTTTTAACAGGAGTAAACATTACAAATAACGCTATGCTAAACCCCGTTATTTATAGAAATAGTATGACCATTCAAAAAAGTCCTGAATTAAATAATGGTTTTGAGAAAAATAGACAATATTATATTTCTAAATGGGGAGGTCAACCAACTCAAGAAACATTTGCAACCCCATTTAATCAATAGTTTATGGGTAATATTGAAAATAAAAGCACATTTACTTGTATAATTCCTTTTTATAACGAGTCTTCTAAAAGCGTAGTTAAAAATGTAAAAGAAGTTTTAAAAGTAAAAGAAATAGATTCTGTTATTTTAATTGATGACGGTTCTAAAAGCGTTGCTACTTATTCAATTTTAAAAATGTTGTTTATAAATCGTAAAAATATTTTAATTAAAAGATTAGAAAATAATTTTGGTAAAACTTTTGCAATACATCACGCTCTAAATTATGCCCCTGACGGAAATATTTTTTTATGCGATTCTGATTTAAAAAATTTAGATAATGAAGAAATAAGCAACGCAATTATAAAATTTGATTTGCTTGATTTGGATATGCTTATTTTAAGACGAATAAAAATAAGTTTTCTTCCAAAAATCATAAGGTCTGACACATTGTTGTCGGGAGAAAGGATATTGCGAAAAACAGATTTAAAAAATACAATTCAGTCAGGTGTAAATGGATATGAGTTAGAGGTTGCAATTAATCAATACTTCATAAAAAATAATCTTGAAAAGGGTTGTTATTGGTCGCCAAGTTCTGCCGTAAACAATTACAAATATAAAAAGGGTAAATTTTTAAAAGGTATTTTCAAAGACCTTAAAATGTATTTTAATCTTATTAAGTATATTGGATTTGGTAATTACAAAAATCAAGTTTTAAATTTTTGCAAGGAAAATATATAACAAAATATGGATAATAAACACAAAAAAATATGCGTAATACTACATTTGTTTTATGTAGATTTATGGGGTTATTTTTTACCTTACTTAAAAAGGATTGATACAGATATTGATTTGTACGTTACCATTACAGATGGTCATTCGGGATTTTTTACAGATATTCACGATGCTATCATTGCGGAGTTTCCTGAAGCGTTTATTTATTCTTTATCTAATAGGGGAATGGACGTTGCGCCTTTTATTTATGTTATGAACGATATTTTTTTAAGAAGACGAACATACGATGTGATGATAAAACTTCACAGTAAAAAAAGTTTGGCTCATAGTTACGAACTTGGAGAGCGTTGGAGAAACCAATTAACAGATGCCTTGTTAGGTTCGCTTCCAAAATTACAAAACGGATATTTTTCCTGTGTAGGTTCGAACAATACTATGGTGGGTAGTTCTGCTTGGGTGCAAAATCAAAAAGTATTAGGCTATGAGCAACAATTTTTTAAAGAAGAAATTACTTTTAATGAATACGAATTTGTTGCAGGAACAATGTTTATGGCTAATTTTAATTTAATTATGGATTGGTTTATACAAAATAGTATTTACAATAGATTTTATAGTTCGTTTGAAGAGGGTTACATTGGAGACGGCTCAATAGCACATCAATTAGAAAGGGTGTTAGGTTGCTTGGTTAAATTAAGAGGAAATTATATTTTAAAAGCATAGATTATGGCACAAGGGGTTCATAAAATTACAGATGATTTTGAGAAAGAATTAGCAAGATATACAGGTGCGCCGTATGTACTTTGCGTAGATAACCAAAGCAACGCATTGTTTCTATGTTTATACTATTGGATTCAGAAAAGAAAAAAAGAACATAAAGGAAATTTTAATTACGTTGAGTATATAGACGTTCCTCAAAGAACATATCCGTCTGTTCCTTGCGAAGTAATTCACGCAGGAGCGCAAGTAAACTTTACAAAAGTAGAGGGCGAAACCATAAAAGGTGCGTATCAATTAACACCAAGTAATATATGGGATAGTGCATTAAGGTTTACCGCTGATATGTACATTCCTGAATCAATTATGTGTGTTTCTTTCACGGGGGCTTACAAGCACTTTAAACTATCAAAAGGTGGTGCAATATTATTAGATGATTTAGATGCCTACAAATGGCTGAAAAAAGCCCGTTTTAGCGGAAGAAGCGAATGTAGTTATCACGAAGACGATTTTGATGATAATCCTGTTATTGGTTGGAACTTTTATATGATGCCCGAATTATCAGCAAGAGGAATGTTGTTAATTTCTCAATTCTATAATACAGACGGAACAAAAAAACAAAACGAGGATTTGGAATTACCATACCCCGATTTGAGCAAATTTAAGATATGGAAATAATGATTGATAAGAATGTGTTCTTGGTTAAGAATTTATTTAACTATGAAAAAGTAATACCGCCCCCAACAAACTTACCTGAAAATTTTGAAACGGTATATCTTACAGACAACGATAATAATTGTGATATAGCAAAAAATTTAGGTTGGGGAATTGTAAAAAAAATAGAACAATTTTTAAACATAGAGGATAAGTTTGAAAGAAGAAAAATTATTGCATTTATTAATTCATTTCCACATAGATTAGTGCCTGAAGTATTGGATTATAAATTTGTATTTGTATCAGATAGCAACATAGTTAGAATATGGGACGAATATATTAATTTTACAGAAAATTGTACTGAAAAATCTGCTCTTTTTGTAACTTCGGGATATTATTCAGACGAACGAGATACAATGTTACAAGAGTGTTACGATTCGGCAAACACGGGTAGATGGTCATATAATTCAAATGAAATAATTACCTCTACTAACAGATACATATTTGAGTTAAAACAAAATAACGTTGATGCTGAAATATTAAGTGTTGTTTCTGCAAAATATATTGGTTGGAATTTGCGCCACGAAAAATTTGAGTTGTTATCAAACTTGCTTTATAAAGAGGGTTGCGAAAACTTACAGGGAAATATAATTCTAACTTACATTAGTGGAATGTACCCTGAATTTGTTTACAACTACAATACTAAAAATTATTCAGGCGGAATTTTAAACGAACATAATATACAAGGATAGTATGAAAAAAATTTTATTATTTGGCGGTGGAAATCAAGTTCATTACACCATTGACATTATCGAAAAAGAAAACAAGTACGAAATTGCGGGAATAATTGACTCCGTACACCCAATCGGTACAGTTAGGTATGGGTATAAAGTTTTAGGGAGGCAAGATAATTTAATTAATATTGTTGACGAATATAAAATAGATGCAGGATTAATTACGATTGGCGATAATTGGTCACGGTCAATAGTTTATAATGCAATAATTCAACAAATGCCGAGTTTTGAATTCGTTAACGCTATACACCCGTCTGTAATTATTGGTAAAAACGTTGAGTTAGGATTTGGGATAGTTATGATGGCTGGGGTAATTGTAAACCCTTTGGCTAAAATTGGAAATTTTACTTTTTTTGCAACAGGTTGTCAAGTGGAACACGATTGTATTATTGAAGACTATGCGAGTGTGTCAGCAGGTTCAGTAATGGGTGGGTATGTTACTATTGGTAAGTTTTCAGCGATTACTTTAGGAGTTACAATATTAGACCGATTAAAAATAGGAGAAAATTCAGTAATTGGTTCGGGGAGTTTAGTTTTAAAAGACATTCCTGATAACGTGTTGGCTCACGGAAATCCAATAAACAAAGTAAGAGAAAGGTTAGTAGGAGAAAAATTTTTAAAGTAAAAATTATGTATCAAGAGTTAAAAGAAACAGGGATTTGTTTTTTAAGAAATCAGATTGATGACAGTTTAATCGAAGAGTTAAGAAATGCAGTTAGTGTATCATTTGTAAAGCATAGAGATATACAGATTGCACTTAATAATGAAATTAATTCGGACGGGGTTGCCTTGAATGTTTTTAACGATGATTTTGCGTACATTAAATTATTAGAAAAATTATTCGAGTTAGGTATCATTAAGGATTTAGAAAATAACTTTTTTAAAACTAAATTTATTTTAAATTCGATTAGTGCGTTAGACAACAAGCCCTTTAAACCCAATTTTTCAGCAATAGTACATAGAGATATAAAATTCTTTTCAAAAGACTTGCCTATAATGTTAAACGGATTGGTAATGCTTGATGATTTCACAATTAAGAATGGGGCTACGATGTTACTCCCAAACTCACATAAAATAGAAAAAAAACCAACTGATTTTTCTTTTTTAAAGGATTGTATAAGAGCGGTTGGAAAAAAGGGCGATATTCTTTTATTCAACTCAAACATTTGGCATTGTTCAGCACCGAACAAAACCAACGAAAGACGTAGAGCAATTCCTTTGACTTTTTCTAAATCTTGTATTAAACAAATGTTTGATTACACTAAAAGCATAGAAGAAGATAGTATGTACAATTTTTCAGACGATATGAAGCAATTATTGGGTTTCGATTCAAGAGTTCCGTCTTCTTTATATGAATGGTACTTACCTGCTGATAAAAGATTTTATAAAAAAAACCAAGACTAAAAAATAAAAAAATGGACATTAAAATTACACAACATTCTTTGAATATGGTAAGGCAAATCGCTAATGACGTTGCGACATTCCACCACCATTATCACATACTTTTTGACATCGCAACTACATTTGACGACAAGAAGATTAATTACGTTGAAATTGGCTCTTATGCAGGGGGAAGTTCTTGCCTTATGCTACAAAGATTAAATACTACTGTTATTAGCGTTGATTTGGGAGAACCAATTCCTAAAGCAGTTGTTTTTGAGAATATTATAGAATATAAAAATAATAATAATTATTATAAATACATTCAAGGCAATTCTCAAATTCAAGAAACAAAAGATAGGGTAATTCAAACATTAAATAATTCAAAAATATTAGGATATTCTGATAAGATTGACTTATTGTTTATTGACGGCGACCATTGTCTTGAGGGTGTTTTAAATGACTTCAATTTGTATAAAGATTTGGTCAATGTTGGGGGCTATATTGTCTTTGATGATTACTATGACGATGTTCATAGCCCTGACGTGAAAAAAGCATTAGACGAAATTATATTGCCTAATCTTGTTGATTTTGAAATTATAGGAACTTTTGAAAACAATTTAGGGGCTTACCCAAGCGAACTTTTAGACGGAAATTGCTATGTAATCAAAAAAGTAAAATAATGACATTAGGAGTTACCATACACACATATCAAAGGGCTGACGGGCAAACACCGCAGTTTCTTACAAAAGCAATTCAAAGCATAATAAATCAGTCGTACCAAAATTTTAAAATATTTATTGTTGGCGACAAGTATGAAAATAATCAGGAATTTGAAGATATTATAAATGGCTTTGTAGAAATCTCTGAAAAAATTATTTACGAAAATTTATCCTTTGCTCACGAAAGAGATAAATATTTAGGAGTTAACAATACGGCTCTTTGGAATTGTGGCGGAGCAAATGCAATTAACCACGCTAACAATTTGGCTAAATCACACGGAATTACCAAACTTTGTCATTTAGACCACGATGATATTTGGCTTACGAATCATTTACAATTGATTGCAAACGCCATAGTAGAAAAAAATAACCCTGCTTTTATTTACACATTAAGCAGATATTTACACAATCCCGTATTTCCTCAAATGGTTGTTGACGGGCAAGTAGTAGAACACTATCCAAGTTATTGTTCATTAGTACATAGTTCTGTTTATTATGATTTGGAACAGATACATTTACCATATAGAGATTTATGGTTGGAAGAGGGTAGATACTTTCCAAGTGACGGAGATTTGTGGGAAAGAATTAGAGAAAAATGTCAAAGAGAAAATTTAAAAAGCTACGTCATAAGAGAGGTAACTTGCATACACGATAAAGAAAATCATTAATTATGG
>Ga0181356_1000686_pt1 | contig 14719 bp, 22 predicted proteins | sample Fa13VDMM110SN_FD_130104 | JGI IMG/M metagenome (GOLD analysis project Ga0181356, IMG submission 130104) | Freshwater viral communities from Lake Michigan, USA - Fa13.VD.MM110.S.N | ecosystem: Environmental > Aquatic > Freshwater > Lake | place: USA: Michigan | collected 2013-09-24 | reverse complement strand
TAATGAAATCGTATGGAATGGTTCTCCAACATCAGTTGACATTCTAATTAAACTTGAAGAAGACAAAGTAACAATCTTTAGTCAACAAACCCAAGTATATCGTGTAGTCACTAAACTAAGTGACGAAGATTTACATATTACTTATAGAATGGTAGATTCACAAGGTGGTAACTGTAACTTCCATATGGGTCCGTCAGAGACTCAAGGGTATATCTTCATAGCCATAGAGTATAACGATTACGCTTGGATGTATCTTACAGAGATTGACGATTAAGAATTGTAACCGTTTCTTCCACCAATTAAGATGAAATTTGCTTGGACAACAGTGGTACCACTTTGGGTACCGCTATACACTGGATGTGGTGGGATAACTGATGTTGTAGTTCCTGAACATTCAATACATATAGTTACTTCGGTATTTGCGGTTAAAACTGGCATATCTTTCTATTTATTTAATAAATATCAAGTTTTTTAAAAAGTAATAACTGTTTACAAAATATGATATTTTTAATAATATATTCTTATGAAAGAAAAATCTTGTAAAACCTGTAAACAAATAGCGAAAATTAATCCTTGGTTATTTGGAGTTCAAATTTTAGGAACAGTAATATTCTTTTTTGGATGTTATAGTTTCGGACAGTGGATTATTTCCCTATTTTGATTTCTGATATTTGAAATTGAATTTCAAATACAAATCACTACCATTTGGATAAAAACCTTTACCTTTAACACGTAAAGGTTTTTTTGTTTCTATCTCGTCAGGGAAGTTAATTGATAAGTCCCCATCAGGATGTGGTACTATTAATTTTTCAGATTGCAATCCATCAATTGTTAAATCGTAATTGTATATTAAATCACTTCCCATCTTCTCAAAATTATTTTCAGGTTTAATTTCAACTTTAAATAATAGGTCAGCGTAACTACCGTTACTATAATCACCACCACCTTTGGATTTAAAGAACGTTCCGTCATCAACCCCTCTTGGTAATTCAATATCCAAATTAACCATTTTAATCGTTGTTTGTTCTCCGTGACAAGAGTAACATACTTTGGTGTAGTTATAACCTTTTCCGTTACAACCGTTACAGGTCACTCTTTGAATTGTTTGGAAAAACCCATTACCACTTCTTTGAACAAAGAACCCTTGTCCACCACAAGTCCTACAGGTGTCTTTATCACCCCCACTACCTGAGCAGACATCACATCTATCATTCCTCATATAGTTAACTGATTTACGACCTCCTGTGTAAGCCTCAACCACCCCTATATTCAAATCCATCATCTTGTCAGGATTCTTTCTAACCCCACCACCATTCATATTGGCAAACATATCACCAAACATATCACCGAATGGATTGAATCCTGACCCACCAAATGGATTATTTTTTTGTGAATCGTATTGTTGTCGTTTACCTTCATCACCTATGGTATCATAAGCTTCTGAAATCTTTTTAAATGTATTCTCATCACCACCTTTATCAGGGTGATGTTCAATGGCCATCTTTCTATAAGCCTTCTTTATTTCATCTTGAGTTGAGGTTTCTGAAACCCCCAAAATATCATAATAATTTTCCATAATCTTTATTCAATATTTAAAAATAAGTGTTATTTTTTATTTATGAATGAAAAAAAGTTCAGTGTCATAATCTTTAAAAATAACAAAAAAAGAAAAATTGTTAAGAGTTTTGTTACTAAAGAACGTGCTCTAAAATTTTATAATAATTTAATTGAAGAAAACTCTAAAATCAAGTTTTATAAGGAATATGAGAATGGTAAAAAATGTAATTATAAAGTAGGTTTAATCTCTAACAACATTACATTTGACAACAAATTTAACTACATTGATAAGTTTGGTAGAAATGTATCAATAAGTTCAAACGAATTTACAATCATAAAAGTATCAGATTACCATAATGAAGAATTAATATTTGATATTGGTAAGAATCAAAAAATATCTTATGATGAATTGTTTTTTATCTTATCGGAGAAAAATAATTTAAAACTATTATCAAAATTAAATAATAAAATTATCATTCAAAATGACGAACAAATTAGATTGTTTTCATTAAAGAACGAATCCGACTCTGAAAGATTATTTGAAATTTTGAGTCAGGAACAAAAAAGAGCCTATATTATGGCTCCTGAAGTTTCTATTGAACAGAGAAAATATCTGTACAATTTATTAGAAAACTATGGTTTTGATAAAGGTATGTTATATAGAAAGTCTACAACTTACCCTCGCGAATAAAAATAAATGAAGTAGTTCCAACATCTACTTTAAGTTCATTATCTTCCTGTTTAAAATTCACCATCTGACAAACTTTACTGTATTCGTTGTCATTTAACTGAAACAATATATTAGCCCTTGCAGGAATTAAATTCTCACAAGCATCAGCGATTAATGCTAATTTTTCTATAAACCCAATATTGTTTTGATTTTCTTCCATAATGATTTTTTTTCAGGTTTAACAATGTCTTCTTTATTCCATTGTTTAATTTCAGAAATTAATTGTTGTTTGTAATCCTCAATCTCCAGCTCACTCTTCTGTTGTGATTTCTGCAGTAGATTTAGTTCGGTTAGATTTCTTCGGTTGCTCATTAGGTACTATAGATTGTTGGTTAATATCAAATTTTAATTCTTTTAATAAATCTAATTTTTGAGAGTCAAATAATGTTTTAAGTTCATTAACCTTTTCATTGAAAAGTCTCTCTTTTTCTTCTCTTTCTAAATTAAAATTTATGATTCCAATAATGTTATCATAAATCATTTCAACATCTTTAGATGTAAAATCACAGATAAACGAAAGAGCCAATTTACCGTCTTCAGTTTCACCGTTGTTTAAAAATTTATCTTCTTGTACAAATCTTTTGGGTATTTTCCAACTATTAGGAAATAGTAAGTCAAACACTAAGTATCCCTCAAGTCTTCTGATTTGAGAAAAATACTCACCAATCTTATTTAAAAATTCAAACATTTTCATATTCAGGATATTATATAAGTTATAAAATAGGAAATATTAATGTATAAAAAAAGTCTTTCCCAAAAGTTTAATTGTATTTTTTCAGGTACCGTTTTGAAAATTAAACTAATAAATTTCAAAAAATAAGTACCACTGTACAATATTGAAAATACCCAAAAGAATTTATACAGGGAGATTAAATCCATTATTTTTCTTCCTTTCTTTTACCCAAGATTTCTCCTCTTAAGGTTTGTAATAATGTTTTTAACTCTTGTGAAGTTTTTCTAGCTCTTGTTCCAGCACTGTTGTTTCCTCCGTAGAATTTCGCAACGTCTGCAGATAGAGTTTCTGTCAGTTGTTTGATTTGTTCAATAGTTTCCATAATTGTTTATTTTTTTAAAAAATATTAAAGTTTATGATTATGTAAATCGAAATTTAGTATTCTTATTAAATGTTTTATAAATTGTTGTAATTAAATCTAAATCAGATTTAGTGGTAGTACCCTCCAAATAAAATACATCCATAAAAAATTTCAACACCGAATCCTTTACCATATTACTTTTTTGAGTATAGAATATTTCAAATATGAAATCTTGAATAAAGTCTTTGTGTTCACCATTGACTTCAATCAATACATTTTCTTTTGCAGAATTCTTTATGATTTTTTCCCAACACCAATTAAAATGATTAATATTGTCATCATTAGATAATGTGATATTAGTTTCTTTAGATTCGGGTTTATCCCCAAGATAGGTGTCATTAATCATAAAAACCAATGAGATAATAAAGTCTTGGAACACTTGTAATCGTTCAACAATGATATTGTTAGACTGAAACCAAAGTTCATATTCTTCTTCAGTTACTGATTTGGATATGTAGTTAAAAAAATTCTCCATAGAGGTACTATGGAGAATATAATAATAATTTATAAATCGTGTATCTTATTGAGTCTTTTTACTGTAGTTCATAAGATGCATAATCTTACTAAACTCTTCCATAATAAGTCCGTTTTGTTCTTTTTCATTAACAGTTTTTGATTCCAATTTCATCATAATTTTATCACCAGCATCTTGACCTGTTTTATCACTAACCACAGGTTGTGCAGATTTATTATAAGCCTTTCTCTTAAGTTTTGCTAACAAGTTATCTTTTCTGATTTTATCACGTTTAGTATTAACAGGTGTTTCAACTGCGTTCGCCCATTCAGGATTATTTCCAGTTCTTGACGACCCCTTAACGTTATCAGATACCCAATCTTCATCAGGATTTATTCCATCATAATCTAAATTTTCTAATGCCGCGGCGGTAAAATTATCTGTATAGCCTTGAACTGCGTCAGATGGAACATAAGCTTTCTTATCCATTTTAGCAAGTTCACCATTACCTTTTGGAAAATGTTTTGGGTTCATTTCAAATTCTCCCTTTGAACCATCTTTAAGATGGTCTTTCATTTTCTTTTTAACCTCACCCATAGCATCATTATTTTGTTTCTTTTCAATTTTTGACACTCTCTTATATTCAGACATACCTTTTGGCTCTCCTGATAACTTCGCTTCAATAACTAATTCTTCAATAAAATCAACTAACTCACTCTCATTCATATCAATTTGAGTATTTTCAGTTAGTTTTAATCTGTAAGTTATTGATTCATTTTTAATATCTTTTTTAATCGCTCTTTGGATAAACTTTTTAGCTTTTTCTAATCTTTCTTCTGTCTCAAACTCATCCTCTTCAGATTCTTCATCATCCTTAAGTCTTTTAGTTAAAAGATTTAAAATATCATCTTTACTCATTTTAGAGAAATTCATTTTACCAAATCTTGGGTGAGCGTCTTCCATTCCTCCCATTTCTTCTTCCATCTCTCCCTTTCTTAACATTTTAAAATCCTCAGCATCAATCTTGTTATTTTTGTTCTTATCTATTTTAGATTGTCTACCATAAAGTCTTTCTTCTAATTCAACTCCTTCGTTATTTTCCGCAAACTTATCTAACGCCCAAGTTGTTGCTGCAGCAATTGCTGGTTCAGCTAACACTTGCCATTGTTCATCAGTTTCAGTTTTTTTACCCTTCTTTAACATTTTAAAATCCTCAGCATCAATCTTGTTATTTTTGTTCTTATCTATTTTAGATTGTCCACCATAAAGTTTCTCATCTAATTCGTTTTTACTTTTTTTCATTTCACTATCTGTTTTTTTTATTTTAGATTTAACACCATTTCCTGATAACATAAAATCGTTACCCTTGTCATCTTCAAAATGATAAGTTTGAGTTGTAGAATCACCTTTACCTTTTTTCCCTCTACCTTTAAAAATAACTCTTTTAGGTTTTCCTTTAGAGTTATCTAACTCATACGATTCTTCATATTCTAAATCATAAGCATCAATCTCCATAATATTAACTTTACTATCTAATTTAGAAGTTAATTCATTGATTTTGTCATCAATTGATTCACTTAAAAGTTTTTCTATTAGGGGGTTTTTATTCATACTATATAAATACTATGATTTCTTTATTTCATCATCTCTTGAATCAACATTTTTTTAATTGATGACTCATTAATATTATACTCCGTTGATAAGGTTTTAATTATTTTTTTAATTAACGGATTTTCAGTTAAATTTAACGCATTAATATCCCCCTGATTACAGTATGGGAACTTCTTACATTTCTTTTTAACTTCAACAAATTTTCCACCAGGTATTTGAGTTTTTGATTTACCTCTCCAATCTTTCTTTTTCATTGATTTTGCTCCAAATGCAGGACTTTCATACGACCCCGCAGAACCTGCTCCTGTCGCTTCTTTAGTCTCTATTTTTTTAGTCTTTCCCTGACAATGAGCCTTTTGACTAAAACCTTTAGGATTGTCACAATCAATACTTTTTTTATACTTTTCAGACCATTTTTCCTTAACTTCTTCCGCTTCATAAACAAACCCACCTTTAACTTTTGTTTTAGGTTGTTCATCTTTAAACATACTATCCAATCTTTTTGGTTGTGAAAATAACGGAGATTCAAAACCACCTGCACCACCGGAACTAGACGCTTCTTTAGTCTCACCTTTAACCATAGATGTCATCTTACCAATAGGTTTTTTCATTTTTTTATTACCTACCAATTTATCGGTAATACCTTTCTTGACAGACCTTCTGATAATTTCATCGTTGTCCTTCTCGTGTAATGAGTTAACTAACGCTATTTTTTCTTTAACACCTTCAGGTCCCGCCAAATCAGGATTTTGAGCCGCTGCTTTAGCAAATTCTGACGTTATTGAATCTTTAAAATTTCTTGTGATTTTACTTTCCATTTGTTATGCATTTTTTAATCGTGGTTCCCACATTGACCTTTGGGTCCACATTAGTTGATAGAATTCTCTAAATACTCTAATAACAATATCTTTAGTTTCAACTTCTAATTTACCTCTTTTAAGTTCCTTAGCGACCATATCTAATATTTTATCTTCGTATTGTTTTAACGTGCTAGAGTTAAAGAAATCTTTGATTTCTTTTTTAGCAATTGACTCCATTTCTCTTTTTTCTGCTTGTGTTAGTGCCATAATCTATTATTTGTTTACACTTGTTTTCTTTCTTGACGCGATAACTTTAGACCATTTTGATTTGAATTTTTGGTAATACGTCTGTAATTTATTAATAGTATCAAGGAAATTTTCATCTACTTGGATGACATCTCCACTGATATAGATACCGTTACTTTCTCCGATACGTAATTTAAATGTTAAATCAAAGTCAACAATTTTACCTGACCACTCAACATTATTTGAATATACGTGAATTGGTCCAAAATTAGCTAAATCAGATACTTCACTAACAAATTCGTCCATTGTTTCTTGGAAGATTGACTTTTCATCACTAGTTAATTCAACATCGGATTTTTTATTTCCGTGGATAATTAAAATCCCACCTGATATTCTATAAGCTTGTTCAAACTCATCTTTCTTGATGTTACTTTGTTCCATCTCATCCTCAACAGTTTTAGCAACATCATATCTTTTAGTGATGTCACCAGTTGATTCATAGTCTTCCTTGATTAAATAAAGATTTTTAATCTCCTGTTCTTGAGAAGCGTTTTTACTTTCATAAAGAGCTTGTCTAACTTTCTTAAGTTGTTCTTTAATTTGGTCGTATTGATTCATTGTTTTCAAATTGTTTTGTTAAATATTCATAATCAAAAGAAGGATTAAGGTCTAGGTATTTTTGACTAATATTACTTCTAATCAATACACCTTCAAACTTATTAAACCCTTTTACTTTAGTATTATGACCTATAAAACTTTTCTTTATATTATTTTCAGTACAAATCTTATCTAATAGCTGGTAGGTAATTTCGGTCTGTTGTTTAGTGAAAACATCCCAAAAGAATTTATCCCTCCATTTCCTTTCAAAAACTTCTACTTCCTTATAAATATTACCATAACAATCTTTAAATCCATTATGTTGTATTTCTTTTTCAAACCAACCATAATTTTCTAAACAAACAATGATATTGTTGTTATCTATATCAGAATTTTGAAAAAAATAACCGACATCAGTATCCTGTAATAGTTGGAGTACTGTGCCGGTTTTAGTTACGATATAGTGCGGAATCCTTGAGTATTCCTTAAGATAACGGTATTTTAAAGATATGATGTAATTAGTTACATCACGATTTGTGGAACAAAGAATGATTGACTTCTTACTTGACGTTCCAATTGATTTAAAGTCACCATATTTCTCAATTTTTAGAAGTTGGTTTGACATATATTAATGACCTGTATTTAGGTTCATCATTTTTAACTTCATTAACCAAAGGTTCTTCCGTTAAAATTTCAGGGGTTATTTCTTCTTCAATAGTCTCAACTGTCGTATTATCTACCACATAGTTTTGGTATTGGTCTAATATTTTTTGTAACTCTTCAAGATTTTCCTCTGTTGGTACATATGGGTTTGAAGGGACATCTTCAGGTTCAATATATTTCACCTTAACAATTTTTTCAATCTTTTCTAAATCTTCAGGTGTTGGTTTATACTTTATTTCTTCTTCCTGTTTAATTTTTTCCTCCATCAGTCTGCGAGCTTCTTCAGTTGTTAATTCTTCAACTTGGTCGGTACTTGGTCGGTACTTGGTCGGTACTTGGTGGGTATCTTGATTATTTTCAGTGAACATAACCAACATATGAGCAAATGTTAAAGATATGATTGGAAGTAATCCCCCTGAAAAGAACGCAATTATTGTTTTATGAGTATTAATGTCGGTCTTTTCAACCCCCATACCCTCAAATAACCCTCCGACCATTGCAACCCAATCTTGGAATGTTTGTCCCGTTTCATCAATATAACTGAATGAAAAGAAAATATTACCAATCATTTGGATTAATGTTACAACAAAAAATGGGAGGTATACAAACCTTCCCATTTTTACTGACACCGCTGCGAGTGCCGATAATGCAGCGATTTCAATTGCTACGGACAAATAAATTGCCCAACTCATAGGGTTTGATAATCCGTAAAATTCAGTTACGTGTGATATTGATACCCCGGCAACTAAAAGAATTGGAATAATAAATGCTATAGCAATTATGTTTCTTAAATTCCTACTTATCCAATTTTTCATTTACCCGATTCACTTTTGTAGTGGTTTATCGGCATATGGTCCTTATCAGATAACTCTTCAATGATTAGGGTTTGCCACATTGTGGTACTCTGTAAGATGTTAATCATCTCGTCTTTATTAACCACTGTTGCTGATAATGAATCAACTTTATGATTTAATTGTTCAACTTTTTTTTCAGTTGATTTTACTTGTGTTGACGTACCACATCCTTTTAAAAAAATGAATAGTATCAAAATAAAAGTTGCAAGTGGTAAGTACTTTTGAATCTTTTCCATAATTGTTTTTTTATTAATTTAAATCTAATTTATAAACAATAAATAGTAGATTACATATAATCAAACAAGTTGGAACTCTCATTACGTAGTTTTCGTAACGCTTTTTCTTTAATTTGTCGTACTCTTTCTTTGGTTAAACTAAAGTCTGAACCTATATCTTCAAGAGTTCGTGGGGTACCTGAAATACCGTAGTAATCCTCAACAATTTGTTTTTCACGTTCATCAAGGATATTCATAATATTGGATAAACCATCCTTTAATTGTGTTGAAGTGTTGAATATCTCGTCAGGTCTCATTGAGTCTTTATTCTCAATTAAGTCAATAAGAGTGTCCCCTTCTTCATTAATTTGGTGTTCCAAGTTAATTGTATACGGAAGGTTTGCAAACCTATCTTCCATCTTGTCACCAGTCTTTTCAACACGTTTCTTCTCCTTTTGTAAATCCTGAACAACGTTTACAGGAATACGAATGGTACGTGAATGTTCATTCAAAGACTGAAAAATTGATTGTTTAATCCACCAAACTGCATAAGAGATAAATCGTAGGTTCTTTGTCCAATCAAAATTGTTTAAAGCCTTAATCAGTCCCAAGTTACCTTCCGCAACTAAATCAGGGAAATCAACCCCTTGGTTTTGATATTGTTTTGCAACTGTAATAACAAAACGAAGATTACCTTCAATAATTTCTTTTTTAATAGACTCTTTTTGTTTGTCAGTAACACTGTCCGATTGCATCAATGCCGAAAGCTCTCTTTCTCTCTCAGCAGTCATTACTTTAATCTTTCTAATGTCTTTTAAGTAATGACTAACTTCGTCTTGGTTAATCGGAATAACAGATTGTTTATTTATCATATATGGTTTTAATTTATTACGAATAATCTTCTAACATTTTTAATTCAAGTTCAGATAATGACTCAATGCCAGATTCATTTATTTTATCCAATAATTGGTCCAAAGTCAAAACTATAATAGGAGGCTCTTCAATCTTATTAAATAAAAGACTGAACAGTCCGTCTAATGATTTTGTTGTGTCACTATCTTTAAACAAAGGTAGGTCAGTTGAGTCCATAACATACTTATTTATGACAGAATCTGACTTTTTGTCAGTTTCTCCAAACAAATGTTTATGTATATCCTCATCCATTGATAAAATCATACTATCATTAACAGGAAACACAAAAAACATTGCGGTTATTTTTGTTAATGAATTTTCAAAAAATTCACTTATTTCATCAGTACTTAATTTTGTTGTAAAGTTAACAATAATTCCCGAATCTCCAAATTGATATCTAACGTCAGTGTTTGAAATTTGTGAGACAAAATCAATAATTAAATTTATGTTTTTATCTCCCTCTTTGTATTCTCCGAACGCGAATAATAAATGTTCCATATTTTTCATTTCTTTTACAAATATATGACAAGTTTAATATTAAACCAAAAAAATACGGATTTCTCCGTATTGTTTTTTTATTGACTAACTTTTGATATATTATCAGTTTTTGTAATTTTGATTACATTGTCCGCCCAATTGGATATCATTGGATTGTGAGTGATAACCAAAATATTTTCAAAGTATTCTTTAATCTTGATAAAAAACTCATACACCATCTCAAGGTTATCATTTGATATCTTACCAAATACCTCATCAAATACTGTGATGTTTGGTTTAGGTAATGAACAAACTTTAGCAAGAACTGCTCTCAAGGCTAATGAAGCAATTGTCTTTTCATACCCTGAACCTGTGGTCATTAACTTTTCGATTTGAGTATTGTTATCAATCATCCAAAACTCAACCTCATTCTTCTCACTAATACGAATCTCTAATCTAAAGTAACAAGAATCCTGAAGTAGTCGTTGTAACTCGGAGTTGATAAGTGGCATCATACTTTTCATAATTCTTTTGGCGATTCCATTCTTACCATATAATTCCAAGTATAATTTATACTTAACCTCCTTCTCTTGTTCTTCAGCAATCTTAACAATCATCTTTAGATTACCATCAATCTTTTCGTCATTTTGTTTAATTTGAAACTCGGAGTTTGATATACTCTTATTAATCAAGTCTTCCTCTCTCTTTAACTCCTCAAGTCTCATATTAGCCTTAATTATCTGTCCTTCAATCTGCTCATTTGATTTAATAACATCTTGCATCTCTCCATATCTATTAAGTTTTGATTCAAGAGCATCTTTCTTTGTGTGGAGAGTTTCAATTGTTGCTTGGTACTTTTCATAAATTAATTTGTTTCTTTCGTACTCATCAAAGTCTTTTTTCAACTTAACAAAACCTTGTTCTTTGTCTGATAATTCTTGCATTATACCCTGTATTTGGGTTTTTTGCACAATAAGTCCGTCAAGTTCAGCGATTCTTGTTTGTGTAATTGTCGCATTCATAAGTTCAATACCACAGTGTTCACATTTGATTCCACCACTCACTGAACTCTTTAACTTTTCAATCCCTGAAATGTTTGTATCAACTTCAACTTTTTGTTTGTAAGTCTCTTGATATTCTTCCTTAACCTTGTCGTGTTGGTCTTCGTGATAAAATTTAGATGGTTCAACTATGTTAATACCATCTCGTGATTTAATGTTTTGGTCCAACTGACCCTGAAAGTTATCAATCTCCTTTTTTGTTTGTTCAGGATTTAAAAGAGTTAATTCTTTCTCAACAACAACTTTAGATTTTAATAAGTTATCACGATACTCTTGTCCTTTAACTATACGTCCTTGAGCATCAACTAATTTACTCTTATTTTCAACAATACTTGAATTTAAAGTATCATTACTTGATTTAAACTCCTCGTTCTGTGTCTTTAAAGATTCTGTGTTATAGATATTAGAAATCATTGACTTGGAGAACTGTGAGTAAACTTCCTTACCAGTTTCTTCCTTTCTTTTTAGGAAATCTAACCCTAAGAACCTTGATAATACTTGTCCACGAGCCGTTGGTTTTGCATCCAACAAATCTTCCAAGTTAGTACCTGTGGTTAGGATTGTCATCAAGAAGTCATCGTAACTTCCAATTGAGGTCTTAATAAAGTTTTCAGTCTCACGTCTTTGTTCTCCGGTAAACTTAACCAATGAACCATCAGGATACTTCTTAAAGAAATCCAATTCTGTTTTAACATTCCATTCTCCGGCTTTAGATTTCTTACGTTCAAGTTCACGAACAATAATATAATCCTCACCATCAATAACAATCTCTCCACGAACTGAAACTTTATCTTTATCAGAATATCGGTTGAATATTTCTTCAGCCTTATTTGTTTTAGTTGTAGTATTAAAGAATAAGAACAACAACAAGTCAACGGATAATACGGTCTTACCTCCAAAGTTGGGTGGGTCAGATTCAATTACAGTTATCCCTCCAAGTTTCTCAAAGTTTAACTTTTGGTTATCACCATAAGATAAGAAATTTGAGAACTCAATTGTTTTAATGAACCATTTCTTGAATGTACTAACCTCATCTTGTTCAGCAATCATTTTGTTATTAACCGCCGAGTCAATCTTTAAGATATCTTCATAAAGATTTTCTTGTCCCTTTGATTCAAGAATGGATTTAATAAGTTCGTGTTGAAAGTTATCGTCCATAATATTGAATGATACATCAACGTTGTCTTGTACTTCCTCACTCTTTTTGAGTTTGGTTATTACATTAACACTTGTTGTACCATACTTCTTTTGGAAGTAATGTTTAACATTCTTCAGCTTCTCCTGTGTAAAATTCTCAGGAGCATCTTCCCATACGACTTGTACGTATGGGTTTTCTAACTTATTAAAATCCAAATCTTTTATCATCTTCACCCTATCTAAATTAAACGGTTTGCTGAACAGGTTCATTGTTTTCAGTTGTACCTGATTGAGCAGCTTTCATAGATTCAATTTGTTCCATCATCGCTTCATTCATCATTTTTTGATAACGTTTTTGAGCGTGTCCTACTCTCATTTTCCAAGCATCAACTTTCTGCTTGTGGTTTGGTCTTAATCTTGACTTTGGCATATATTTGTTTGTTTTTATAAATTATTTTTACTTGGTCGATTTTCTTCAAACCATTCAATTAAAGCGTTGATTGCCCATACCGCTCCTGAGGACATAATACCATCAAAGAACCAACTGGCCCATAGTGGTGTATTAAAAAGTTCGTGAGATGGGGAAAATATAAATAAGGATAAAAACCATCCTCCGTGAAATGAAAAACACATAGGACAAGACATAAATCCTGAAATAAATTCACTTATAGGTGATATTAATGGTATTCCCATATTACCAATTTTTTTAACTCCATCTCTAAACCCTTTAAAGATTGGACTGAATACCATTATATTCATTAATCCATAATTCATAATAAACCAACCTAATAATTTAACTAACATATTTTCTATTTTTTTTAAGATTATCTTCAGCCCATAATGGCTGTAAGTTTGTATAATAATTTTATTTTTATATTTTATCTGAAAGATTTGAGTTTTTCATATAGAAAGCATAAGAACTTTTTGTTAGATTTTCAAGCTCATTAACTTTATTTCTCATTTCTTTTATTGTGTTATTTTTATCACCAATCTGTCGGTTCAATTCCATCAAAGTTTCTTGTAGTTTACCACACTCAACTTCTTTTTGGTTTTCTAATTTACCTTTAAGGATATAGATTTCATTTTGAAGTTCATCAATTTTAGTATTGTCAACAACAGGTTTTTCAACAATAACCTCTTTCTCAACTATCACTTCTTTAATGACTTCTTTCTCAGTTTCTCTCTCAATAATATCAGGTAGGTTACCTTGGTTAAGAAGACCGTATTTTTCAATCATCAACCCTTTTCGGAAACATAACTTAACAAATCCATCAATGTCCTCTATTTTATTTAGTTGACAAAAAGATATCAAATCGTTATGGTCTTGTTTACTAATATCAATAGTTAACGAATTTCTCTGTTCCATTTTCAATGTCTTCGTATGAGTTTATTCTAAATGATATGAAAGGTTTTGGGTTGAATAAATCTATTGTTATATACTCATCCTTTTCCACATCATAAATTCCGTATCCGTGTTTAGTTACCGTTTCACCGTAGTTCTGTCCAATGGTTGAACCAATCATATAAGCCTTCTTACCACCGGGTATATCAAAGATTTGTCTCTTGTGAATATCTCCACATAGAACCAAATCACATCCATCAAACTTTGAAGATTCAAATCCATCTTCAAACTTAAATCCTAAGTTGGTTGTAAGTCCCTGTACTGGTCCGTGGAATAACCCAATCTTAACTTGGTCTGATTTATCAATATCCGGTGGGATATTGTGGTCCATAAGTGAATATATACACCAATCAATATTTTCATCCTGATATACACCTCTGTTCTTGTAGTAAACCACCATTTCATTTTTAAGTGAATCTACCACAGGTGTTAAAGCATCCAATCTTTCCATATTACTTTCCAAGAAATCGTGATTACCAGGTATTAATACCGTTTTAGCAATCTTGGAACACTCCGTCAATACCCAAGCAATGAACTCAACAAGTTCAGGTGTCATTTGGTTTTTAGAGTGGACAAGGTCCCCTGTAAACACAATTCGGTCAGGAGCAATCTGTTTCCATTCTTCAAAGGCTTGGATTAATATCTGACGATACAAATCGTGGTCCTTAAACAACCTAACGTGTAAATCAGAAAAATGTACTAACTTCTTAATCATAGGTCTAATTTAGGTGAGTCAGTATTAAAAGGATTTAACTCCTCGTTAATATGCCCACATTTAAGACAAGCATATGTCGGGAATGGAACAATGGTGTCGTTTGGTGAACCTGTCATTAATTTTGGAACCAACTTAAGGTAAGTCACTTCTTTAAATTGGTCAAATTCACATTTTTCACATACTACGAAATTCAT
>Ga0181356_1000685_pt1 | contig 14719 bp, 19 predicted proteins | sample Fa13VDMM110SN_FD_130104 | JGI IMG/M metagenome (GOLD analysis project Ga0181356, IMG submission 130104) | Freshwater viral communities from Lake Michigan, USA - Fa13.VD.MM110.S.N | ecosystem: Environmental > Aquatic > Freshwater > Lake | place: USA: Michigan | collected 2013-09-24 | reverse complement strand
TAAAATTAAAAATGGTGTTGACTCCCTTTTTAAAAAATTTACTGAGTTAGAAAATATTGGAACACAAGAACAATATTCCCAATACTTAGATACGATTTTCCCAAATAGTAAAGTAAAGGATATTATTTATCACTCTAGCCCAATTAGTTTTACAAAATTTAAAGACCCTTCAAGTTCAGGATTTAGTCATATTTGGTTTTCTGAAAAACCATTAGATATTCAATTTGGGACTAATGTTTATTACGTTGTTGTGAATCTACAAAACCCATTAATTCAAGATAACCAAGATTATAATAAAGAACTCAAATCTTTTGAATCTCCACTAAATCCAGATTGGATAAACAATTATCATAAAACTGGAGAATTACCTAAATTCAAATATGATGGTACTATACGTTCATCAAGTGTGGACAAGGGTAAAAGTATAACAGTTAGAAAACCAGAACAAATTCACATATTAGGTTCTAAAGAAGATATAGAAACATTCACCCAATTTGTAAAATAAATTTTAAGTTATGGGATTCCGATGGAAGTCCGCAAGAAAAATAGATGTTTTTCATCCATCAAAATATCATCATAGAGACCGCTAAATCGAGTTAGTGAAAATCTACATTCTCTGTGATGATCATATTGTAGTGTGACGAAACTGGCAAACGTACCCTCCTGTCTCGGGGGTGGTGATAAAGAAATAGGTAAGTAATATGGGGTAGACCACCAGCCGGCCGGCATAGTGTTACTTACCGAATCTCACTTTGGTGGTTCGAGTCCATCCACTACAGCAAATATTATTATGGAAATTTTAAACATAAAAGAAAAAGACCTATCAATTATAATTCCCTATAAGAATGGGCATACTATATTATATATGACATTCATTCATCTTTTTAAACATTTAAATATTGATATATCGTTAGAAAACAAGCCTAATAATTTTTTAAATAATGTTCATATTTTTGTGAGAAATCCAGTAGATAGATTTTTTTCTTCTTATTATTGGCTAATCAATATGACAAAAAATGGAGAGGATAAATATAAACAAGATATTTTAAATCTCATAAAAAACACCAACACACATAATATTGATAATTATATTAATCGGTATGATGTTTTTTTAAAAGAATGTGATGATTTTCATTATATTCCCCAAAGCTCTCAAATATTATATAGTAAAAATAAAATTTATAAAAATGAAATAATCGATATTAAAACTGATTTAAAATTACTATACGATAAAAAATTTGGAGTGGGATACAAAATTTTAAAAATTGAAGATATTGATAAAGTCATTGAAGACAATATGTCGTCCCTAATTAATAAAAATTTTGGCTTTTATAATAAATTAAATACCAAAGCATTTAATGAAAGTAAGTTTGATTTTTTAAAAGATTACCCAGGTGATGTAAGTTTTTTATTTTCAACATTCTACCTATATTTTAAAAATATATATAAAATAACGAAGCATCATATAAATATCGATTACACTAAAGAAGTTAAGTCCACCGAATATAAAACAGTTTGTTCCTTAACTGAAAATGAATCTATTTTCTTTAATTACCCAGAAAGAAGGGTTGATAAAAATATTTTTAAAAAAAGTTTAATTTAATTTCATTTATATTTTGTTTTTTAAAAAAGTTTTCTTATATTTGTAAGAGAAACAAAAAATAGTTCTTTGATTTAAAAATATTGGCCGCCTATGGTCAATAAAATAAACCACGAAAGTGGGATAAAGTGATCTGGTTTGGTTAAATCAGGTTGCGGTTTCAGCAATGGAACTCGAGTAGGCAAACAGAATATCGTTGAACCTTAAGTACCGAGGGTAACACTGTAGGGAAAGTGGTTCGATGATCAAGCAATCCGAGTTGTTTGGTTGAGGTGGGAACACCAATAAGAATAATCTGTAGAGTTAGTTTACAAGAAGTAGGATCTCCAATCTTACAATTGTGTGACTCAATATGATGGGAATCTTAAAACCGAAAGGTATGGTGAAGTACGAGTGGTGTCGTTATCATCCTTAATTAAACTCTACCAAGAGTTTAGTTTTGAAGGGGTCCAAAAATATGGTAGCAGGGATGTTACAGAGAGTAGTTTAGTATCGAGTTGTTCAAAAGATAACTTGGCTGGCAGACGAGCCACTACTTTCCAAATTCGGAACCAATAACAATTGTTAATTACGGTTTAACAACTCAAAAACAAGGAAAAGTGCTCGTCAGTCGTTGGAGACAGGTGACTACACAGTCGAGAGGGGTTCTCGGCCACAAAGGGTCCAAACCCAATGTGATTTTTAAGAAAGTTCTCTAAGTTCGCAAGACTTAGTCGGGGTGGCAACCTCGAAGAGTAATGAGTATTAAAAGAGTATCTAACGACTTAAGGATTGGTTAATCTAATTGACCGTCGCTGATTGGTACTACTCAAAAGGTAGTGGATAGGAGAAGAATAGATAATGTCTCTAAAGTCAATCGTTAAATGGTGTAATCTCAGCCTTTTTATTTTCTTTGTTTAGTAAAACAATGTGGTGGAATCGAAACGAATTAAAACCGTTTGGCCCAAAAAGATTAGTCAGATTTATTCTGACTTTTTTTTTGCAATAACAAAAATAATGTGTATATTTTATTATTATGAGAATAGTTTGCATATCTGACACTCACGGTCTTCATAAAATAATGGAAGACCTAAGCCCATTACCAGAAGGTGATATCTTAATTCACGCGGGTGATTGTACAAATGTTGGTAAACCCCAGGAAGTCCAAGAATTTGTTGAGTGGTTTATGAATGTTAAAGGATTCGATAGTAAAATTTTTATTGCGGGTAATCACGATTTTGCGTTTGAAAAAAGACACCAACCTCACCATAAAGGAGATTTTGATTGGTATCACAATTTAATGAATGAAGAAAACCTTTCACAATCAGATGTAACATATTTGGAGGATAGTCAGTTTATTATTGAATCTCCAGAATTCTCAAGACCAATTAAATTTTGGGGTAGTCCTTGGCAACCTGAATTTTTCGAATGGGCGTTTAACCTACCAAGACTTGGAGATGAGTTAAAAAAATATTGGGATATGATTCCAGATGATACAGATATATTGATAACTCACGGACCACCAAATGAAGCAAGAGATTTTGTTAGTAATCATAGACAAGGCAACGCTAATGTTGGTTGTGAATTATTAAGGTTCCGTGTGGAACAAATTAACCCACCACTACACGTATTTGGTCATATTCACGGAGCTTATGGTGCTGCACTAATAAAAGATACTCTTTATGTTAATGCGGCAACTTGTAATGATAGATATGTTCCTTCTAATAAACCAATCGTAATTGACTTAACTGAAGTTGATGGTAAAATAATTGCAACATATGTCGAAGTATAATCAACCAGTAAGTGTTGTAATATCAACACGAAAAATTGAAGACAAATATTTGGAACACGTTAGTAAGATGTTTTCACATCCAAAAACTCAAATTATTGTTTATGAAAATGAAGGTGAATATTCTTTACCTCAACTTTATAACAAAGGACTTGTAGAATCTTCAAATGATATTGTTGTTTTTATGCACGACGATCTTATAATTGAAACAACCAATGTAACACCTAAAATATTAAAGATATTCGATACTCATCCTGAATATGGAATTGTTGGAGTGGCGGGAACGGATAATTTATTAAGTGGTATGTGGTGGCAAGATAGAACATCAATGTATGGTGTTGTTGGTCACGAACACGAAGGTAAACGTCACGTTAATCATTACTCCAAAGAATCATATTCTGAGAAGTTAAAAGAGGTAATCATAATAGATGGTTTATTTATGATGATACATAAACAAAGAATTAAACATAAATTTAATGAGGAGTTCCCTGGATTCCATTTTTACGATTTACCAATCTGTATTGAGAATTATATGGATGGGGTTAAAATAGGGGTAACAACTAAAATAAGACTCACACATAAATCCATTGGAATGGTAAATAAACAATGGGATAAAAATAAACTCTTTTTTGAGGCTCTTTACGAAAAGAACTTTCCTCTTAGAGTTGGGTGATTTTTACCATAATTCGAATATTTATATATAAAACAAAAAACTATGACTACAGTACTTTTAATTTTATTGGTCCTTGTAATTGCAGGAGCCATTGTGTTTTTCTTAATGAAATCTGGAAAGATTGCGGATAAGGATGGTAACAATGTTCCTGATGTTATTGATGAAACTATTAAAGACGTTAAAGAAACTGTTGCGGTTGTTGAAAAGGTGGTTAAGAAAGTAACTAAACCATCCGCAGAAAACAAGCCAACAAAGAAAGCAACAACTAAGAAGAAGTAATTTTTAATTTATTAGATACATTAGGGTTAAGATTTGTTTTTTAACCCTTTTTTATCTACATTTGTTTTAGTTCTTTAAAATATGGGGGTGCCTGGCATTGATTTCAGGTATCAGGGGTAAATGGCACGTAGTCAGACTTCATCTATGACTTAAATCTATGGTGGAAAATTTTAGACGGCAACGTTTATAACAATATGGAAATTGCAGGTTTACTTGCAACTTCTAACGTAGCAGTAGCCTAAGGCGAAACTACAATCGGGTCGACTGGCATATAACCTAGGAACAGAAGCCTTCAAGGTGTAACACCACCCGAAGAGTGTTGGAGCAAATTTGGCGGCTCTTGAAAATCCAGTCAGAAACGGTATTGTAGGTTTCCCGTAATTAACTTACTATTTGTCTGTTGAGAACCAATTGAATAAACGTGTAGTCATTTATTGTTGAACAGGAAAGACACGGGTTCGAGTCCCGTCACCTCCACTTTAACCCATCTTCGGATGGGTTTTTTGTTTGGTGTCTCTATTAACGAACAAAAGGTCCTAAGACCCTTTGCCGAGATTGAAATACCTCCTTTTCGTTTTATAATCATTATCATCTAACGGCGACCAAACCAATTAAACTCTAATAATAAATATCACAAAATATACATTAAAGCGCCATTTTGGCTAAAGTTTTTAACATTCCTAAAGACATTCCCGCACCTAATAAACCACCACCGTCGTTTGATTTAGCACCACCTTCAATTTGTGCTAATTCTTCAGAATCTACACTACTTGAAACCATTTTACTAAACTGTGGATCATTGGCCATTTTTTCTCTAAACTCGGCATCATTACTCATTTTTTCTTCAAATGCGGTAAAGTTAGGTAACCCAAATGCGTCTAATACACCATTTGCGATGATGAAATATTTTACCATATCTCTTCTATCTTTTCTACCTCTTCTAACAACATTCCACCAATTACCTAACCAAGTTTTTGGTTCCATACCTTTTTTAGCCACATACTTTGCTAAAGCTTGATCTCTGAAAAAAGTTCTATATCCTGTACTAAATTTACCTCCAGCAATAACTTCTTTACCAATGGCTTTAGTCATCTGAACTGGTTTTAATCTACCTAGAACACTTGTATGTTCGGCAATTGATTGTCTCATACCACTAGCCCATTTTGGACCCATTCCAGGTACCTTCTCAATTTGACTAATCGTTTTACCAATAACTGGGCTAGTGAAATACTGACCCATTTTTATATATTCAGCTTTCATTTTCGGATTCTTAGCCAAGAACTCGGCCATTTCCGTTGTACCTTTAAGTGCTGCTTTACCCGTCACACCACTAGCTCTTAGGAATCTTATAAATGGTTTCGCTATGAAATCCCCAACTGTTGGTATTAATGCGATTAACATTAAACCAGCGTAAAGGTATTCCTTTTTCATTATGTATCTAATGATTAATATGATATCAGCAATTTCACCAATTACAGGAACGAATCCTGCAACCATTAAAACATTCTCAAGACCATCCTCTTTTAATAGTTCTTTATTTTCTAATATTTGTTTTTTAGTAAATTCCATTTTAATGAATTGCTTTACAGAATATATTTGAAACTTTTTCAGATATATTTGATTCTTTTATTGCTTGTCCAACCATATTTCCTCCGATAGCACTTATACCATCTTTTAAACCTAATTGATATGAATTACTATCGGCACCAATTTCTCCACCCGCTATACTTCTAAACATAACGATTAAAATACCGTCTGATATTTGTGGGAACGATTGAATACAAGATTGTTCATCTTTAAAAGGTTTTAATAAATCCAATGGGTTAATATTTGCCATAAATTGGGCAAACATTCTTGAGAACGTTGCGTTAGCTCCTAACACCTCCTGCATTACATATTTTATAATGTATTCCTTCGCAGTAGTTAAAATACTATCACCAACTACACCCTTCCAATCAACACTATTCATTTTGTTGTAAATGTCGGATGCTTCAATTTCTTCAATGGTATAACCGTCATTCATTAAATTAGAAGTGGTAATCAAATACTTTTCTAATAATGTATTCTTGTCTTTTATACCACTTAAAGAAGAAAGAGATTCGGTTAACTTTCGTTTACGTTCTTCTAATAGGTTTGATTTTATTATTACTTTTATCTCTTTCATATATTATTTTTGTAACCAAACATATTTTTCACCGTAATCCTTAGTTTTTTGTTTAATTCTTTCATAACCTTTAGTTGATAAAATACTATCTAGTTTACCAAGAATGTCGTCTTCTAAATCTGGTCCTTTATATTTTACTCTATTTGTTGCTGGTAAAACTGTTCCATCTTCTAATGTTGTTTCATTTGCATCACCTCTTATATATCCCGCTTCTTTTAATACGTTATATAAATCAATTGGTTGTCGATTCATTTGAATTAAGTCAGGTAATTTAATTGAACCTGGAGCCAATCCACTCATTTTTAAACCTGTAGATTTTGCTAATTCAATAGGGGTTGCGTCTAATCTTTTTATTTTTTCAGCTGGAACACAATTTGTTTTAACAGCATCATATACGTCTTTACTTAAACCTCTTGATGTGTCGTACTTATTGTCAGTTAATGCTTTCATTGTTGCTGGTCCAAATTTTCCATCATCTGTAACTCCTAAACATTTTTGTACCTCAGCAATTTTAGTTGATTTACATCCATATTCTAATGGAAAGTCTTTAGATTCACAATCGTGATATATACTTTTTTTCTTTTCACCACCTCCACCACCATTACTTCCACCATCTTCTTTTTTCTTATCCCAAATTATTGTTATACCACCACCTCCACCACCTGGTGTTGGTGCTGGCGGAGTCACTGCCGCTGTACCGCCTTCAATTTGTGAAATTAAACTTAACATTGTTCTTTTAGCTCTTGAAGATGCTGCGGCTGTTGTTACAACATAATTCAATGATTTCTTTAAATCACCACCACCTAAACCAGATTCTTTGTAAGATAATAAGAATTCTTTACCCATTGGGCTCGCGGCATATTTTTGAACCATTTTCAATGCATCTTGCATATTGCCACCCGTTACTGGGAAATCTAATAAGTCAATCATTGTTTCAACATCATCATCAACTTCAGCCTTAGTTTGTTCTTTTAATAATCTTTCTCTTAATATTCTACCAACAACTTCATTAATTGTTGGCATATTTTTTAATTTACCTGATGATGTACCTTCTTTAATTGTTGGCATATTTTCTAAGTTACCTGATGCTGTATCTTCTTTACAAGTATATGTACCCATATCACCCGTTGCAACGTTTTGAACTCTACCATTTAAAAAATAATTAACTCCTTCTGGATAATCGGTAGATTTAACTGTTACACTAATTTCACCACTTGGACTTGTCATCACTACACCTTCTTTTGAATCAATCATTTGTTTAATACAAGGTAACCATTCACCACCAACTATTTTACTGTCATCAAGAGGATTACCGTTCTCATCTACAAGAATTGTTGATGAATCGTCAGTTGCTCCAAAGAAGTAATAAAGAGCGGCAACACTTAAACCTGCAACCGCTAAGGTTGATAACATTTTATTATTAACAACTACTTTTTTAATTGCACCTGGGAATTTCTTTAATTGATCTTTGGTCATTGTGAAAATTCCAGTCTTAGTTTGTACTACCACATTTTGACCAAGACCACCAGCAAGACTTGGTCCGGTACCCGTTGTTACTTTAGCTTCAGCTTTCATTAATTTTTGAATCTGAGCAACAGATTGTGGGGTCATCCCAGCAATCTTCTTCTGAGCATCTGCCCACTTGGTTTGAGATTTAACGTTAGCTTTTAATTCTTTTGTTGCGGCTTTTAAATCCCCTTGTAATGCCTTACCAGTATTAACCTGTTTTGTTACCGTACTAACGTTACTTGATGCAACCTTAACATCAGCATCAATTAAATTTTTACCCGCGGCAGCTGTCTCTGAAACTTGTTTTTCAATTCCTGATTGAACGTCATTTACTAATTTTTGAGCTTCGGTTTTATTGGCTTTAACTAAATCATCAAATGACATCTTATGTCTAACTCTACACGCTTCCGCGGTTAAATCAACTAAAGATTTTTGATATTCTGGAGTTTTACGTAATGCTGCTATTGTAAATTTTCTACCTCCACTAACAACGTCAGTTAATGCTTTATTTAATAAACCTTCAGCGGCCGCTGCAACCGTACTCTTAAAGTTTTTACCAAATATTGATTTTATAAAATTTTGGATTACTCCTTCATTTAATAATGTTATTGTGTTATTGTTTTCCATATTAATATTTATATTTTATTTTAAATTAGCCATTGATAGAATTGAACTACTTTCAGTATCTGAAAACTTAGCAGTACCCAAACCTGTTTTATCTTTTAATTTTTGATCAAATTGGGCAATAGCTGTACCCATCTTATTATTTTTATCGAGTTTACCTAAACCAACTTCAACTCCCTTTCCTACCGCTAAAACCGCTCCACCCGTTGCCGCAGCTTTTATTCCCTCTCTAGAAAATAATTTACTTAAAAATTCGGCGAATTTAGTTAATATATTATCAATAAAACCTAAAATTTTACCGATTACACCAGTTGAGCTAGGTCCCAATTTTTTACTTAAAGTATCCGCAACACCCTTAAGTTGTCCTTTTAATGATGGAATTTTTTGTGCCAACCCCTCAACCATTTTAACCATTGTAGGTGCTGCCTTTTTTAATCCTTGACTTGCAACTAATGGAGCAACTTTTTTCATAGCTAAAGCTGCGGCACCTGTGAATATACATCCTATACAATCCGCAATTAAAAAGAAAAACGGCATTTGCATTCTATCTGGATCCTGAGGGTCATAGTCCCCAGTGGCAATTTCATATATATCTAACAATACAACAACAAACCAAACTATTGCGTTTGTTTTAGCTGCTAATATTGAAACTATAACATCAATTACAATACCGACACCAGTATAAAGACCACGTCTAACCCATCTTAATGCGGGTAGAACTCCTTTATTGAATATAAGTTTTGCGGTCTCAACGGCCGCGTTACCAATTTTACCCGCAAGGTTGGAAACTCCAGACTTAATCCGATCCCAAACACCTTCAGCTTCAGAGATAACACCTTTTTCTTTAATCCACTCTAAAACTAATTCTTTTTTCCATTCTATCGATTCTACAATATTATTGATATTAGTTCTAACCTCTTCATTTAATGTCTCAAGTTTAGAAATTGATTCATTAATCATCTCATTAAAGATGTAAGTATGTTCCCATATTGACCCGATTGAATTGCCATTACCTCCAGCAACAAATACCTGATCCATTATAATCACATATCTCTCATTTTCAGTTAAAACAAAATCAAAAACAAAGTCTTTTTGTTTTTTTGGTTCATATAATGACCTAATTCTGTTTCTTTCAGATTCGGTTATTATCATTTTACGTTGTACTACCATAATTTCTTGATTTCTATATAAATATCCCGATTTATTTAAGCGGATTAGCTTTTCCTCTTTTTAGGTTCGCACCAACAATATCAGCCCATTTTGTAACCCCAGTTTGGTTAGCTGGGCCTCTTGTTATCCCACTCTCCCATTTACCCACCGCAGGGTATCCAGTTCCACCACTTTGAGTTGATGACGTACCTGCGGAAGGTGCTGCGGCTACAGGTGTTTCTTGTTCTGTTACCTCTTCATCGTTCAATTCAGAGATAATCTTTTTAAATTGTTCTTCCGATACCTGTACTTTCATAATATATAAATATTCATAAAAAACTTTAAATATGTTTGGTATATTCAAAAATATACGTAATTTTGTCAAAAATATAAAGATATGAAACGATTTATTCTGTTTTTAGTTATTCCACTCTTATTTGGGTGTGAAAAGTATGAATTACCAAGTAACCCACAACTCAATTTAAATGGTCGTTGGGATGTTGTTAATGTTAAAGTCATTATTGATAAAGTTAATTATGGTAGCAGTGTTCAAGTTGTTAATGACGATAAAGCGGCAGTAACCAATTTCTTAGTTCAGGGAGTTAATAGTAGTGGACAATTGATGTTAACTCAGGATTATTATGGGACCATAATAAATCGAAGATTTGATGAGGCATCAACCAAATGGGAATTTGACTATAATAACCTTAGAATAAACGACGATGGGTCTGATGAGTGGATGAGTGTTTGGTTTCCTTGTACGTATTGTATTGAACAAAAAATAATTGAGACCGATTACAAAGGTCAAAAAACTCGTTATACTTTTCTTGTTGATACGTATGGAGCAATGCCTTCAAATGAATTAAAACTAACTAGTCAGGTGTTTTATACTAATATCCTAATTAATGGTAATCAATATGAAAAGGCGATAGAATCTCATTTGGAGATTACATTACACAAATACTAATCGTCGTAGATAGTCTCGTCAATTTTTGAGTACATCTTAATGAATTGACCCGCTTTAGCGTTTGCCTCATCCTCAATTTCACCACCAATATCTGGTGGTTTTGGTCCTTTTAAACGACCATCTTCCCACTGCTTGTGATGAACCAATTCGTGAGCTAAACTTCTCATTATATCAACCAAGGCTCTATTTTTAGAACAAACCTTAATAATTTTATTTTCTTTAGTATAATCGTAGTTGGCAGTAGTTTTTAACCCATCTCTATTGTTTTGTATAGAAATCGTAGGTACTTCCTTTAATCCAAGTTCTTTTTTAATAAACTTAACAAAGTCAGTTAACTTCTTTTTATTATCATCATTTAATGTGGCCATATCTATAAATACTACAAAACTATTTCGTCGGGTAGGTCGTTACTCTTTAAATATTCGTAGATTACCTCAATTATATAATCTTCTTCAATTTCTAGCAAATCTTCCTCGATAATAATATTTGGGGAATAGAGTTCAATATCTTCATAATCTAACTCTATTACCCTATAAAATCCATCCTGGTCATTCTCTGTAGAAAACTCAACGTACAACCTCCTGTTGTCTTCGTTGTAAAAATATTCGTGTATTGTCATTTTTAAACACCAATAATTATATTGTTTTTTTATAAAAAACAATATAATGTAGATTAATTAAGATAAAATAGATATACTTAAATGTATGGACTGGTATGTCGTTGAATTTTTATACCCCCAAGCCTTTGAAAGGTTCAAGGAAAAAATGTTTCCAAATCTTGGAATTATAAGTTTGTCAATACTTGAAGGTTATGACACAAAGAAGTTATTTGGATTTTTTGACCGAGAAGGAATCTACTTAAATATCGAAATGTATAACCCACATCAATGGGCATATTCAATCTCATTACATTCTGGTATCGTATTTGGACCAATCCAAGAATCTAAAAAAACAAGAGATGAAACAGAATGTGATGGATTTTTAGAATGCTTCAAGATTTTAGAAAGTAAGATTATCAATATTTTATAGTTTATATTTATAATATGGAAAAATCCTTTAGTTTTTTATTGCAAGCGACAAGGGTTCTTCACATTGGTAATTACGATGATGAGGAGCTAAAAATGATATACGGTTATGTGACATCTCTTGACAATGACATTTTAAATGGTTATTATAATACTTGTACGTTATTAACATATTATAACGATTTAGAATTATACATTGAAATAGTTGAGGCGTTAATTTACATTTATGAGGAAAATGAGGAATATGAAAAATGTATAATATTGAAAAATAAAAAAGAGGAATCGATAAAAATAACACGACTTAAAAAAAATTAACTATGGGAGTATTCGGAATGACTGAAGCTGAAAAAAAGAAAATTTCAGATCAACATAAAAAACTAGAAAAGGAAAGTAGAGATAAAAAAGAAACATTAAAACAAGGGTTAACTAAACCTGAAGTAAAAAAAGAAAATAAAAAAACCTCCTAATTGGGGGTTTCTTTATTATTTAAACGTTTCGTAAGTAAGATATAGGACAACCAGAAACATCCTGAAATTGAATAGAAAATGATATCTGCTACCCAATATGAACCACTCACATCCATTATCAATTTGAATAATGCGTCGTACCCAAATGGGAGAAAGAACATCGCTAACATTAATGAGGTATCTTTGTAAAAAATTAGACGATGGCTTTTGTTTTTTAATTTGTTGATTTTTTTTACTATCATCCTCGTCCATATTTGTTTGGTTTATCAATTTATACCTTAAAGGTTTGTACTATTAAATATTGGAAATTTCCAATAAACCAATTCCTAAAAAGTTACCATTAACATTATCGTATTGATTAATATATTCATAATGTTTATAGTTGTTTTTAATCTCACCCCAAAATTTAACAACGTCTGGACAAGCATCACTAAAGATATCGTGTAGAACTATGTATTTTGGATTAAACGTTAATGATGTTTCAAAATCCCTCTTAACGGCATCATAACTATGAAACCCATCAACTAAAATTAAATCAACCTGTTCGTTGACATCTGATTTAGTTATTTCAAAACTCGATTTGTTTATATAAGTAAAATCGTTAAAATTAACATACTCTTTTAGAATGTTCGACATAGGAATAATGTCACAAGCGTATGGTTTAATGTTTTTATTTTTTAATTTTAATATTTCCGTTGTTATAATAAAAGTACCACCCCATCTAGACCCAATTTCTAAATAGGAATTGATTTCATATGTTGAAAGTTTTTTAAGATATTCATTAAACTGATTAGGGTATTGCCAAAATTTTAAACCATTTCCGTAATACTCTCCAAGGTGAGGTGGCATTTGAGTTAACTTCTCGTCGTTCATACCTAAAGATGGTAACAACAATTCTAACTCCTGATTCGTTATGTTATCAACATCAATTGACCTTAATTTTTCAATTATTTCTTTCATTTAATTTATTATTTACATAATTTATTTCTTCTTCTGTTGGAAAATAATATAACTTCCACGTGTGTACAACGGCAACATCACCTTGTTTATCATTTAAAGATTCCTCAGTGAATGCTTCTCTAATTGAATATGAGTGTTCGTTAAAACTTTTATAGTTTACGATTTCACCCCAACTACCCACACTAGATTTATTATTTAAAAATGCAAAGGTTAAAGCAATGTCTGCCCATTCAGTGGGTTTTGGGTCTACCGCCATTGAATCTACCAATTCCCAATCAACCTCTTTTAATTTATGATAAGACTCAATAAATTTAAGTCGATTAAATACCGCACCACCACAACCATAAGACCCTCTAACATTGGTACCTAAATGTTTATATAATTCTTCATACCATCCTCTACCTGCAATACTATTTAAATCATACGGAGGCTCATTTTCAAATTGCCTTACAAACCAAACATCGTCCTCCATATGCATTATCCAATCCACATCTTTCAATGTTGTGGTACAAGCTTCATATAATCTATCGAACCATATTAATGTTGAGTTTAAATCAACAGAGACTCCTCTACTTTGAAATGGTCTATTTTCATAATTCTCATATGTGTTTGAGATTCTTTTATATTCACAATTGAAATAATCCGCCACAGGTTTAAGAACATCTGAATTATCTTCATACAACGCAATTGGTTCTGTACTATAAAATTTTCTAAATTGTTCTATAACATAAAACGCTGAAACATATCTCTTTGATGATTGGTAGAATAATCCTAATTTCATTTAAAAATTTTTAATTATTGGTTTATTATAATGTGATAACCAAAATTCTTCACTCATTGAAATATGTCCACCTAAATCCGTTACGTTACCTCCTCTTTGAATAACTGTTGCAGGATACGTAATATATTTATTTTTAAATTGATTATTTAAGAATATGTCCATAACGTCAAACGGTTTGTCAAATCCATTTGCAAGTACTTTATCAAAACATTTACCATTTAATATATAGGCGTGAGAAGAAATACAACAATCACATTTTATTAGATGATCAGAATGTAAATTCAACTCTTTATCGTGTAAATTGGCACCTAAGAAAAATACATCCCAGTCTTCTATTTTAGATAATTCATCTAAAGATTTTTCAATAATTGAAATTGCTGCTTCATTATTATGAAATAACGCATCATCTTCAAAAACTAATACATTTTTATAATTTCTATCTTTAGCAATTTGGATAATATTCTTATGTGATTGTGATGTTGCTTGCCCCAATAAAAACATTTTTTCATTATCAGTAACTCTATATTCGATTGTATCAAACGCAGCTACCGCTGAATACCTCTCAACAAATTCATCTAATCCTAAATTTTTTAGTTGGTCAACCATAACTTGGTCTTTATCTTTTCTGTGATCTAAATTGATGTAAAATGCTCCATCAACAAATTCTTGTATTTTCATTTTAAAATTTATTTAAGTAATCAACCCACATTGGTCCAATTTTTTCTATGTTAAAATTTTCAAGAATGTATGGGAT
>Ga0181356_1000679_pt1 | contig 14794 bp, 18 predicted proteins | sample Fa13VDMM110SN_FD_130104 | JGI IMG/M metagenome (GOLD analysis project Ga0181356, IMG submission 130104) | Freshwater viral communities from Lake Michigan, USA - Fa13.VD.MM110.S.N | ecosystem: Environmental > Aquatic > Freshwater > Lake | place: USA: Michigan | collected 2013-09-24 | reverse complement strand
CGACACGACAAGCAGATGTGGCCAATGTCTCCAGCCCCGGCGTGGCGTATCCTCTCAGCCTGTTTGTTGAATTCACGCGCGCCGTAGATACTGGGCTGGGGGCGGAATGTTATTTTAATGTTGACGCCGGCGGCAATGATCGTTTTCGCCTGAATATCAACTCGTCAGACCAAGGCGCATCGTTTGCAAACGCTGGCGGCGTAACTCAGTTTTCCGATCAGGTGGCTGGCGCCATCGCGCTTGATACAGTCACGAAAATTGCGGCGCGGGTGGCAGCCAATGATGCCCGCATGGCGCGGGGCGGAACATTAGGAACGCTGGATAATACTGTTACCGTTCCAGCCGCGCCGACTGCAATCGTATTTGGAGCGGACGCGGGCGGCAATTTCGGCTTTGGTTATGTCCGTCGCGCCGCCATCTTCAACACCGCGTTGATTGACGCCACACTGCAAAGGGTCACCGCATGACCCCCGGCGCGAGGTAACCATGCCTAATGTCAAGATCAGCCAGCTGCCTGCGGCTACCACACCCCTGACGGGCGTGGAGCAGGTGCCGCTCGTGCAGAACGGCATCACGACCAGAACATCCATCAACAACCTCAAAGGCCCCGACGGCGTACGCTATTTTCAGACGTACGCTACAATGACGGCGCTGACAAACGCCAACGGCCGTGTCGATAACATGGTTGTCGAGGTAGCCTCTCGTACGACAGAGGGCGACGGCGGTGCCGGGGTCTGGTACTACGATGCAGGCTCAAGCGCGACCGCCGACGGCGGTACTGTCTTAGCCGCCGATGACAGCGTCGGCCGTTGGCTGCGCGTCTTCAACAGCGGCCAGTATTACGCCGCGTGGTTCGGCGTGCGAGCCGCCAACTCGGCAGCGGTCAACAACCCGCTACTACAGGCGGCCATCGACGCGCTTGTGGCGGCCAGCGGCGGCGTTCTGGAGCTTCCCGCAGGCGCAATCAATTTCACCAACGTTACCATTAACGGCAATAACATAACGATCTGCGGCCAAGGCCCCGGCGAGACGATCCTGACGTCAACCTATACCGCAGGGGCGTGCATCACGCTCGGCGGGGCGGTGACTCGGACTGCGAATTACCAGTTCAGGGATATTGGTTTCTCCGGCGCCATTGGCGGCACCATGTTCTTCCTGCGCTACACACGCGGCGTCTATTTCAGCAACTTCAACTACACCGCAGACAGGTGGATGAAAATTGGGGACGAGACGCTGGGAACATCCTTCCCCGCATACATCGTCCACATGGTCGACAGTGGAAGCTCCAGCCAGATCGCCGGAGCGACGCTGCATCACATCGAGTGCTGGAACTACGCCGGTCAGTTCCTGATGCGGGACGTATTCGTGGAAGGGCAGTACATTGCCACCACTGACGGCTTTACCGTCACGAACAACATCCAGAACCGTGTCGACCACGTCATGATTACCGGGGGATATTTCTCGCGCTTCCGGGTCAACTGGAACTTCGAGAATGGCCGCGTTGTCAATCTCTACATGGACTCGGATCACCTGTCTGAAGGTGCAAGTCAGAACGCCATCCGTTTTGTCACCACGGCGGGGTCGTCAAAGGCCATAGGCCAAGTAGGCTGGGAATATTGCTTCATCTACTCTCAGTTTTCGTGCTCGTCCGGGACGTCACCCGTACTCTACATGGCTGCAAACCAAGCAGGTGGCACCTCCTGCGGTACGTTTGTGTTTTCCGGTGCAGTCTACCACCTTGGAAGCTGCACGCCGATTGTTATTGATGCCAGTATCAACAGCATCACGAACCTGACTATTCGCGGCGTGGATTTCTTCGGGAGCCCCCCGAATACCAACCAATATATCGTGCAACTGATCGGCGGAACGTCTACCACATACCTCCGCAATGTCTACGTCGGAAACATCACCGGCCGCGCGTTTACCAACGCCCTTGCAGCCGTGGCTCGGGTGTCCGGGTTCATTGACCGTGTAGTTATTGACACAGACACCTTCGCCGTCACTAACGCCACAACCGGCCTCGACGACGCGTCTGATGCGTCAACGCCGCTTGCGCTCACCAACACGACCGCCGCGCCCACAGACTTGATCACGGTACTGGACCAGTCCCAAGGCTGGTCGCGCCCGATGTCGATGCAGAACGCTGCCAACTATCTTGGTGCAATAGGCGGGTGGCGGGTGCTGGCCAAGTCAGCCGTAGCGGTCACCCACACAGGCAACACGACCGAGACTGCGCTGGCGACCATCACCATTCCCGCAGGCGCATTGGGGCCGAACGGCGCTATCCGCGTAACGGCGCTGACAACCAACAACAACAACGCCAACATCAAGACCACGCGCTTTAGGTGGGACACAATATCGGGCACAGATTTCTTGGGGTACGCGACCACCACTAACATAACGCACCAGCCCCAGCGGACCATCTGGAACCGCAACTCTGCGTCCTCACAGATCAGCGTTCCATCAGGGATCACAAACCCTTTTGCTGCCATCTCTATCACCCCCACTACAGCGGCGATCAACACCGCCGTCGCTACGACATTCGTCATCACAGGCCAGCTTGCCAACGCGGCTGACACCGTGACGCTGGAGAGCTACCTCGTCGAAATAAGCTACGGAGCCTAGTATGGCGTACGTTAAAATCAGCCAGCTGCCCGCAGCAACCGCGCTTACCGGCGCGGAGCAAGTGCCCATTGTGCAGGGCGGGGTTACCAGCCGCACAACAACCGGCGCGTTTCTTACGTTTATAAGCGGCGACAAATTTTCCGCAAACAAAGGCGGCACAGACCAAACCGGGATTGTTTCGAACGTACCCACTAAACTTACTTGGAGTACCGAAATATACGATTATCAGTCGCGCTTTGCGTCTTCTACGTGGTCGCCCTATCCGGGTGTGCAGCGGATAAACTGCCACATTTACGCACTCAACGTGACCGCGTGCGAGCTTAAACTTTACAAAAACGGAGTTGAGTTTCTGCGGGGCCCCATTGTCATTGGCTCACCCTCAAACGACGCTATGATGGAAGGTAATTGGGAGTTTCTTTCAGCGCCGGGCGACACGTTTGACGTCTACCTTCGCGCCCTAAGCCCCGGCACCGCTACAGTTAGCGGGGGCGCTAGCCTATCCTACATTGCCGGTAGTCAAGTTTAATCAACGCCGTTAAATGCCTATTTTCTAACGTACGGGTGCGTCTCACTCGGTGAGTTTTTACAAAAGGTGACTGACATGGCTAAGAAACCCGGTCTGTACGCTAACATTCACGAAAAGCGCGAGCGCATTGCCGCTGGAAGCGGCGAAACGATGCGTAAGCCCGGCGCTAAAGGCGCTCCAACGGCCGCTGCTTTCAAAGCTAGCGCCAAGACTGCGAAGAAGAAATAGATGGCCAAGAAATCTGTTTCTCTTTCAGTTGGGCGCGGCGAGAAACTGCCTGCCAGCCAAGGCGCAGGGCTGACCGCCAAAGGCCGCGAGAAATATAACCGCGAGACCGGAAGCAACCTTAAAGCGCCCGCGCCTAACCCTAAGAGCAAAGCGGATGCTGGCCGCAAGGCTAGCTTCTGCGCGCGCATGGGCGGCGTCGTTGCTAAGTCTGAGAACGCCGAACGAGCCAAAGCCAGTATGCGGCGCTGGAAATGCTAGTTGACACTGAGTTGCAAGTGCAGTAGCCTACTTTCTAACGTACGGATGCGTCTCATCCGGTTATCCCCTAAAAAGGTGTTGTATGCCTCCTGAAGACCTAGCGGCTATCCCCGCGCCAGAACCGGAAGTCACGGCGACCCCGGCACCTGAAGTAGATGCAAAGCCGGTGGAACCGAGCGCCAAAGTCTTCACACAGGAAGAGCTTGACGCAGCAATCGGTAAACGCCTTGCCCGCGAAGCAAGGAAGTGGGAACGAGAACGCGCTCAAGCACAGCCCCCGGCACCGACCCCGGTCGTACCGCCGAACGTCGCCGACTTTACAGATGCCGTAGCCTACGCGGAAGCGTTGGCGGAAACAAAGGCCGCTGAACTAGTCGCTAAACGTCAAGCTGAGCAAGAGGTCGTTGCGCTTCGTGACAGCTATGAGGACCGCGCCGAAGCGGCCCGCGACAAGTACGATGACTTTGAACAGGTCGCGTACAACCCTGCGGTGCCGGTAACCAAGGTGATGGCCGAAGCGGTCATGGCTGACGAGTTAGGCCCCGAGATACTTTACCATCTCGGTTCTCATCCGTCGGAAGCATCTCGAATTGCCCGCCTCTCTGCCGTACAGCAAGCGCGTGAAATCGGGAAGTTGTCAGCCAAGCTGGCATCTACCCCACCTGCCAAGACTACTTCATCGGCCCCCGCGCCAATCACGCCTGTAGCTGCCCGCAATGTGGCAGCAAAAGTAGTGGACACGACGGACCCGCGTGCAACCAAGAGCATGTCGGATGCAGAGTGGATCAACGCTGAAAACGACAGGATGAGGAAGCGGCTGGAGGCTCAACGCAACCGCTAAGGCTCAAGGAGCCCCACGACTATGGCCAACTCCCTTCTGACAATCGACATGATCACGAGGAAGGCTCTCCAAGTGCTGGAGAACAACCTCGTCATCACGCGCAACGTCAATCGTCAATACGATGACAGCTTCGCCAACACCGGAGCCAAGATCGGCTCGACCCTGCGTATCCGCCTGCCGGATCGCGCGCTTGTGACGGACGGTGCCGCCCTGCAAGTGCAGGACGACAACGAACAGTTCACGACCCTGACTGTGGACACGCAGAAGCACATCGGCGTCAACTTCACGACTGCCGAGATGGCGATGTCGCTCGACGACTTCTCCGACCGTGTCCTCCAGCCGCGCATGTCGCAGCTGGCCGCGTCCATCGACGCGGACGTTGCTAGCTCCTACCTGCAAATCTTCAACACGGTCGGCACCCCGGGTACGGCCCCGGCGACCTCGCTGGTTCTCTTGCAGGCGCAGCAGAAGCTGAACGAGTTCGCCGCCCCGATGGGCTCGCGCTACGCAACGGTCAACCCCGCTGCAAACGCTGGTCTTGTTGAAGGTATGAAGGGCTTCTTCAACCCGACCGACACCATCACCAAGCAGTTCAAATCCGGCATGATGGGTACGGGCGTCCTCGGCTACGACGAAATCAACATGTCGCAGTCGATCCGCCAGTTCACGACCGGCACGCGTACGGGCGCACACACCGTCACGACGACTGTCGCGACGCAGGGTCAGTCGACCATCAACATCACCGGCACGGGTACGCAGGTCATTAACGCGGGCGACGTCTTCACTGTCGCTGGCGTCAACGCCGTCAACCCGCAGACGCGTGAATCGACCGGCTCGCTCCAGCAGTTCGTGGTTCTCGCCACCAACACTGCCGCAGGCGGTGCCTACACGGCTGTCAGCGTCTCTCCTGCCATGTACACGGCGGGTAACGCTTTGGCCACCATCGACGCGTTCCCGGTTGCCACCGCCGTTGTCACCTTCGTTGGTGCGGCTTCTGCGGTCATCCCGCAGAACCTCATCTACCACAAGGACGCGATCACGTTTGCGACGGCCGACCTCCTGCTCCCGCAGGGTGTCGACATGGCGTCTCGCGCGGTCTACAACGGCATCTCGATGCGTGTCGTACGTCAGTACGACATCAACAACGACCGCATGCCCTGCCGTATCGACGTTCTGTACGGCTTCCGTGTGATCCGCCCGCAACTTGCAACCCGCCTCGTCGGCTAACGGCCAACAGGAACAGGAGAACCTACTATGCCCCTTCCTACAATTGGCACTGGCCATCAGATCGGTGACGGCAACGTCAACGAGCCCCTCATTGACGTTCTTGGCGACCCGCAAACCGCAACAGTTACGGCGACCCTCACGCCCGCTCAGCTGCTTGGCCGTATGCTTATCGGCAACCCGTCAACTTCGGCCGCGTCCTACACGTTGCCGACCGTCGCTCAGCTTGAAGCGGCTATCGGGGGTAACCTCCCGAAAGTCAACACCGCGTTCGACATCGAATACATCAACCTTGGCACTTCGTCGGGTATCACCACGTTCCTCGTCGGAACGGGCTGGACCATCGTCGGCCGCGCAGCCGTCCCGATCACAACCGGAGTCCACCTTCGCGCTCGTAAGACGGGTGTCAACTCTTGGACGCTCTACATCGTCGGCTAACGCACAGTGGGCGGCTTAAAACGCCGCCCACACCCCTTTGGAGGCTTCTATGCCCAACGACAAGTCAGTAGGGATCGCGTTCTCCGACCCGGCGCTAGTTGCCGGGACGACGATTGACGGCGCGGTCATCAACGGCGGGACCATCGGCGCTACTACGCCCATGCCCGTCACAGCCACTACCTTCGCAGGCGCACGTACTACGGTTGCTGCGTTGGGTACGGACAACACCAACGCCGGGATTATCCCGGTAGGTTCGTTCCTGTGTATTGTTACGGCGGGTGACGCCACCAAAGGCGTCATTCTTCCCGCTATGCGAGACGGGCAATCCATTACCGTCAAAAACAACGCAGCAGCGGTTCTAAAAGTCTATCCGTTCTCTGGCGCAGCCATCAACGGCCTGACTGCTACCACGGGTTCGCTTAACATGGCGGCTAACACTATCGCCACGTTCTTCCGTGACTCATCCACCCAAATCTGGTCCTCGCCGCTCCTGCCGTCGTAACTCAGTAACTAGCCCCGCGACGACAACGTCGCGGGGTATACTGGCAACCCTAGAAAGGTGAGCAAATGACTGCAATTTACCTGCACCACCCCGTCCACGGCACGAAAGTTGCCACGCTTGAGCTAGAGGCAGTGTACGATGAGGGCCGTGGTTGGACGCGCTATACTGTTGACACTCCTGAGTCCGATCCTGTTGCTGCTCCTGCTATGGAGCCAGAACCTGAAGCTGAACCGCTAGCGTACGTTGTAACTGAGACCAACGGCATGCAGCCCGAAAACGCGATGCCCAAGCCGCGCCGGGCGAGTAAACCGACCGCGCCCGTATGACCGCCGCAAGCGACCTGATCAACGGCGCGCTCAGACTTATCGGCCAGCTGGCCGAAGGCGAGACGCCGTCGGCCGAAACATCCAACGACGCACTGGTCGCAATGAACCAGATGCTGGACTCGTGGAGTATTGAACGTCTGGCGGTCTTTACGACGCAGACCCAGACGTTTAGCTGGCCGTCAGGTCAAGTTAGTCGTACGATAGGACCAACCGGCAACTTTATTGGCACGCGTCCTATCCAGATCGACGACTCGACCTATTTTGTCGACGCTTCTGGCTTGTCCTTCCCCGTCACGCTCGTCAACGAAGAGCAATACAACAGCATCGCGCTGAAGGGCACCACAAACTCTTACCCGCAAGTCCTGTGGGTACGGCCGACGATGCCCAACATGACGCTGACCGTGTACCCTGTACCTACGCAGACTTTGACGTGGAACATCGTGTCGGTCCAGCCGCTGACGCAACCGGCGCTGTTATCAACCGACCTGTCGTTCCCGCCCGGCTACCTGCGCGCGTTTCGGTACAACCTCGCGTGCGAGCTAGCCCCTGAGTTTGGCGTCGATCCTAACGCGCGCGTCGTCAGGATCGCCGACGTCAGCAAGCGCAACCTCAAGCGGATCAACAACCCGATGGACGTCCTTGCGGTTCCGGCGACGCTGCTTGGCGTTCGCGGGTCGCGGTTCAACATCTTCACAAACCAATAGGGGCCCCATGCTAGCCAGCCCCATCCTTGGACAGAGCTACGTCGCCCGGTCGGTCAACGCCGCGAACAACCGGCTTGTCAACCTGTTCCCCGAAGTGCTGGACGCTGGTAAGACCACCGCGTATTTCCAACGTACGCCGGGGCTTCGCTTGCTCCAGACTATCGGCATCGGCCCTATCCGGGGCGTCTGGACCAACTCGCGCGACCGCACCAAGTGCTACGTCGTGTCGGGCTCCGACGTCTACATGATCACGGGACCGACGGCCGCGTCGACGTATCTTGGTGCGGTGACGGGCTCGGGGCCGGTCTCCATCGCCGACAACGGCAACCAGATTTTCTTTGCCTGCGACCCCGACGGGTTTATCTACAATCAGGCCACGAACACCTTCGCCCAGATCACGGACCCTGACTTTCCCGGCGCGAACAGCGTCGGGTTCATCGACGGGTTTTTTGTTTTTACGGTGCCCGACAGCCAGCTGTTTTATGTCACGGCGCTCAACGACGGCACGAACGTTGACGCGCTTGACTTCGCAAGCGCCGAGGGCTCGCCAGACGGTCTACGCGGCGTCATCGTCAGCAACCTAGAAGTCTGGCTGATGGGGCTCAACTCAGTCGAAGTCTGGTACAACGCGGGCCTGCCTGACTTCCCGCTCGCGCGTATCCAAGGCGCGTTCAACGAGATCGGCTGCGCTGCTACCTACACGCTTGCCAAGACCACCGGGGGTATCTTCTGGCTGGGTTCTGACGCGCGCGGCGCGGGCATGGTCTACAAGTCTAATGGCTACCAAGCGCGCCGGGTATCTACCCACGCTGTTGAATGGCAAATTCAATCGTACGGCGACATTTCCGACGCGACAGGCTACACCTACCAGCAAGACGGCCACTCGTTTTATGTATTGACGTTCCCATCGGCCAACGACGGCCGTGGCGCGACGTGGGGCTACGACGAGACAGCAGACGCGTGGCACGAACGCGAAAGCTGGGACGAGGCGCTAGGCGTGCCCACCCGGCACAGGTCCAGCTGCCAGACATACTTCAACGGCCTGACGGTCGTTGGCGACTACGAGGACGGGCGTATCTATCATCTGGACCCCGAGACGTACGACGACGACGGCGTAAGCTCGCGCTGGCTGCGGTCTTGGCGCGCGCTTCCTACGGGCGTGAACGATTTTAAGCGTACGGCACAGCACTCGCTTAGGCTAGACTTTGAAGTGGGCGTGGGTCTCGCTGGCATTGACCCCGAAGACACGCTCGACTCGCTGCTGTTGACCGAAGGCAGCGATTTCATCATTACCGAGAGCGGCGATTTTATTCTGGTCACTTCGCAAACTGTCATCGGCGCTAACCCCAAGATCATGCTGCGTTGGTCCGACGACGGCGGGCATACGTGGTCCAACGAACACCGGGCGTCGCTCGGCCGCATCGGCGAGACCGGCTCAGAGGTCATCTTCCGGCGTCTCGGCATGACCATGCGCCTGCGTGACCGGGTCTACGAGGTCTCGGGTAGCGCCCCGGTCAAGATCGCCCTGATGGGCGCGTGGCTTGATGTGACAAAAACCAATGCCTAACATCTCGCAGATACCCCTCAACAAAGTGCCCTTTCTGGACGAGCGCAACCCGTCGCTCGTGTCGCGCCAGTGGTACAGGTTCCTCAACAACCTGTTCACCCTGACGGGCTCGGGTAGCAACGACGTCTCGCTAGGCGACGTGCAGCTGAGCCCGGCTCCGACAGTGTCGGATGAGTTGTCAGTGGCGATGCGGCAAATAAACGACCTATTCTCCGCACCGACGTACACGCCGCACGTTGCCCAAGACAAAATCGGCGGTTTTTACGACACCACAAACCAAACCGCCGCCGCCATCAACACGCTATATCTGGCCACTTTCAATACAACTAACTTCTCGCAAGGCGTCGTGCTGGGTACGCCGACATCGCGCATTACGGTGCTGGCACCGGGATACTACGCAGTCAGCGCCGTACTACAGTGCGGGCGAACGAGCGGCGGCGGCGGCAACCTGAAGGCTTGGCTACGCAAGAACGGTACTACAGACTTAGCAGGTTCGGGCGTCACGGCGCACATAACCGCGTCAGCGTCCGTGGCTAGCATGCCGTTTATTTATGTAGTACCATTGGCAGCTAACGATTATGTCGAGATTGCGTGGGCCGTGAGCGACACCGCTTTGCGGCTTGAGTCCACAGCTGCGGCAGCGCCGTACCCGGTAATCCCGTCGGTACACGTTAACGTACACAACCTGACAGGGTAGACCCTATGGCAACTATCAGCCCGGTTCCTAAGCTGCAATTCTCTGACCAGAACGGCGCTCCGCTGGCTGGCGGGCTTGTCTACACGTATGAGGCTGGCACCACTAACCTTCGTACGACATACACAACCGCAGCCGAGACAACTCCCAACCCCAACCCGATTGTGCTGGACGCCAGCGGCCAAGCCGACATCTTCTTGCAGGCGGGGCTTGGCTATAAGTTTGTCCTGCAAAACTCGCTCGCCACAACCATCTGGACCGTCGACAATGTGACCGCAGCTGGCACCATGTCGCTACAGAACGCCAACGCCGTGGCTATCACGGGCGGCTCTATGTCGGGCGTTACGATCACGGGCGGCTCGTTCGCAGGCAACGCCGCCAACGTCACCGGCGTCGTGGCGATTGCCAACGGCGGCACAAGCTCGACCACGGCAGCTGCGGCGCGCTCCGCACTCGGCGCAGCCGCTGCGGGGGCTAACGTTGATATAACCTCTGTAGCGGGTAGCACGACCGTCAACGGCCTCACCATTGGGTATCGCTCAATCCCGCCCATTGTTGCCACCGGCGCGTACGTGTTGGCAGACAACGCGAATGGGCACTGCATCGACATCACGACCGGGGGCGTCACCATCCCGGCCAACGCCACGCTGGCGCTCGCCATCGGGTTCACGTTCTCGATCTACAACAACAGCGGCTCCAGCCAGACCGTCGCCATCACGACCGACACGATGCGCCTTGCAGGCTCGGCTACCACCGGCACGCGTACACTGGCGCAGCACGGCTGGGCCACATGCCGCAAAATAGCAGCGACCGAGTGGGTAATTACGGGTGCGGGTATCTCCTGATGGCTGGTATCATGCTGGCATGTGTAGCGGCGACCGGGGGCTCAAGCTCATCGCCGTCTATTGCGCTGGACGCTGATACCATTATTGAAGATGTGCAGCCCGCGCCGGGGTTCGCGCAGGCGCAGTTCTCGCTGACCAACGCGGGTTTGACCACGCAGCTAATTAGTTCGGGCTCATTCAACGGCGACCCGTGGTGCGTGCCGGGCGCGGCTTCGTCCGACTACGAAGTGTACGCTACACTCTTGGGCGGGACGCTTACGTCGGGCACCACAGGGTCTTGGCTCAATCTGGGCACAACCCGTACGTGGGACGTCTCACTGACGTATCTTGGCTCGGGCATAGACATAGAACTTGCTGTGCTTAACCTTCAAATCCGGGCTACCGGGACAACTGAAATTCTGGCTACCGGCGGCTTAACCCTGTCGGCCACTGTAGGAGCGCCGCCGTGACCGTAACAGTCAAGACCCTAGTCGCGCCGGTTAACGTTTCGGCCACGCCGACGACGCAGTACACCGCCACCAACTTGACGGCGATTATTGACAAGTGTACGGTAGTGAACTATTCGACTACATCGGCCACAGTCAGCATTTACCTGCCCGCATCTGGTACTTCGGCAGCGAGTAACAATCTCGTATTGCAGACCAAGACCCTGCAACCTGCCGAAACCTACACATGCCCTGAAGTCGTCGGGCATGTGATCGCGTCAGGGGGCACCATTGTGGCGTCAGCTAGCGCGGCGCTGGCAATCGCGCTTCGCGTCAGTGGCAGGGAGGTCACATGAATCTGCCTGATCTTTTGACCCAAGACACCGTTGTTGACCGCGACACGTTTCGCGAAAGCATCCTGCAACTGCAAGAAGTGCTTGGAGCGTACGAACAAATCGAGTGCCCGCTCAAGCACCATTTTGCCCCCGGCGTCTACGCCCGCGAGATCAGTGTCCCGGCGGGTACGCTGTGCGTCGGCAAGATACACATTCACGCGCACCTGAACATTATCAGCAAGGGTTCAGGGTTTGTGGCTACCGAGACCGGCCGCGAATATTTCAACGCACCTTACACGTTCGTGTCTGAGGTCGGGACCAAGCGCGCCGTACACGCCATCACTGACGTCATCTGGACGACGATCCACCTGACCGAGAAAACAGACCTTGTCGAGATCGAAAACGAGATCATCGCTCCCGACTACGAAACGCTTGACGCGCGTCTGTCGTACGACAAACCAAAGGAGCTTACTTAATGGCTTGGGTAGCAGTCGCAATTGGCGGCAACGTTGTCGGCGGCTTGTTGGGTGCAAGCGCAGCCAAGAAAGCATCCAAAGCGCAGGTCGCCGCGACCGAGAGAGCAAACGCAACGCAGCGTGAGATATTCCGCGAGCAGCAGGCGCTACAAGAGCCCTTCCGGCAGTCGGAACTGGCCAAGCAGGCCGCGCTCATGCAGCGTCTCGGCATCGGCGGCGACACAGGCGCTGGGCCGTACGGCGATCTATCCAGCGGGTTCATGCCTGCCAACTTCATGACGCAGATGGACCCCGGCTACAACTTCCGGTTCGAGGAAGGCATGAAGGCCCTTGAGCGCAAGATGGCGGCTAGCGGCATGACCCAATCCGGCGCGGCCATGAAGGCAGCTACGCGGTACGGTCAGGACTACGCCAGCAACGAGTTCAACAACGCGTTCCAGCGTTACCAGACCAGCCGCAACGCCACGCTCAACCCGCTGATGGGCGGTTCAGCTGCTACAAACTATCTGAGCGGCGCGCTTGGCAACATGGGCAACCAGATCAGCGAGAACCAGATCGGCGCGGGTAACGCCCGCGCGGCGGGCTACGTCGGCGGCGCGAACGCTTTGAACCAAGCCATCTCGGGCGGAATTAGTTCCGCGATGGGCATAGACTCAATGAACACCTACAACAATTACCTAAAAAACTTGACCGCTTCGCCGTCCGTGGCCCCCGGAGCCTCGCCGCTCCCGGCGTACGGTGGGGCAACCGCAGGGGGGTCTTTCCCTTACGGCGGTATGCCCGGCTATAGACCGTAATTAAAGGTTAACCCATGCCTATCGACGCACGCATCGCTTTAGGAGTCGAGCCGGTAAAGATGCCGGACTTCGCGCAGCTTGCTGTGCAGCGTTCGGCCGTCATGAACAACATGGCCGAGATGGCGTCCAAGCAGCGCGCGCTCAACGAGCAGAACACGCTCGCGCAGCTGATGCAATCGCCTGACTTTAGCTTTGACAACCCGGAAAGCACCAACAAGCTCTTCCGCGCAGCACCCAACCTTGCGCCGGTCGTGGTCAAAAACTACCAAGACTACCAAACCGCGCAGGCTGAAGCAAAGACAAAGGCTCTAGCGTACGCTGACGCGCAGACCACATCCATGCTGACGGAGCTTTTTAGTTACAAAGATTTCGACGGGGCCACATCTGCCATCGACCAGCGCGTTGCCAACGGGCAGCTGACGCCAGAGCAGGGCGCAGCGGCCAAGGCCAAAATGGGCGGCTATGACACTTACGACGCGTTCGCAGCAGCTATGGCGCGGAGCCAGCTGACCCCGGCACAGATGCTGGAAGTCGAGCGCGACCAGATGGACACCGGTACTGAGCTTGTGGACAGGTCTATACTTAAGTACGCGCCCCCAAACACAGCGTACACCGAAACCGGCCGTACGACAAGAACGATGTCGCTCGCTGAGCAAGCCGCAGCCGATACCGCAGCGAGGAACGCGGCTACGTCGGCAAGGCTCGCGAACAAACTCGACCCGCTGCCTGAAGACAGCGCGGGTGTGGTCCGCGTAATCGACCCGTACACTGGTGAAGTGAAAGCCGAAATCCAAGGCGCGCCGAAGCTCGGCGGGACCACCGCAGCAACCAAAGCGTCGACAAAAGCTGCCGGTATCGAGCAATTCAACACCGCCTTGGGCGCTATGCGTGACGCGTACATCAAGCTGGATAATCTCGGCGGTCTTGTCGTGTCGGGCAAGGCGGGCGACATAAACCCGCTAACGGGAAAGGTCGACCCGAAGGGCCGCAACGTGTTTGAAAACATGAACCGGTTCGCAGCGGCGACCGACGCCGGGCAGTATGTGGAGGGTTCTCTCGGCGACCCGAAGCAGACGGAACGCGACAACATCAACAACCTGCGATTCGCGCTTATCAACTCGATCAAGACCATGCAGGACGTCGGCGCAAAGAGTCTCGACTCAAACGTCGAATTGCAGAACGCGCTCAAGACGCTGTCTAACCCCACCCAATCGCGCGAGAGCGTCGCCAGCACTCTGGCGACTATCGAGAAGGTTTTTCGCGCGGAAGTCGCCAAGGTGCCGGACGACGCGGCGGCGACACCGACCGGCGTGCCGAAAGAGATACAAGACATCCTCAACCAATATAAAAAGAGGTAGTCTGTGGACCCCGAACTAGAGCAGCTGTACGCCGCGTTGAAGGCCGCGCACGCCGCAGGCGACACGGCGAACGCGCAGAAACTGGCCGATTACATCCGCCAGCGCGCAGCCGCGCCTGCCGCTGATGCAGCCCCCAAACCGCAGCAAGACGCTATGGTCCCGGCGAACCAGCGCGAGAGCGGCTACAGAGCCGCGCTCGGCTTACCCAAGAAAGAGCCCACGGCCGCGGGCGTCGTGGACGCCGCTACGCGAGGCGCGCTGCCCGCCACCACCGTGGCTACGGCGGGCGCGGCGATAGGCGGCGCTCTCGGCGGCCCTGCGGGCGCGGTTGGCGGCGCGGGGCTGGGTTTGTTTGGACTCGGGCTGACCGACCTTGCCTCGGGCGTCTGGAACAGCACTGCCGTACCTTTGTTCGGAGCGCCGCGCCAGATGGGCGGCTCGGAGATGATCCTTGCGGGCACCGACACGGTCGGGCTTACTAAACCTGTCGCGGATGACCCCAACGCGCGCATGGCGTTCACCGCTGCGAACCTTGGCAGCAACGCCGTCGGCGTCAACAACATATTCCGCGCGGGCGGCGCGGTGCTTGAGGCGATCCCGTCCGTCGCTCGCGCGACCCCAGCTG
>Ga0181356_1000674_pt1 | contig 14818 bp, 25 predicted proteins | sample Fa13VDMM110SN_FD_130104 | JGI IMG/M metagenome (GOLD analysis project Ga0181356, IMG submission 130104) | Freshwater viral communities from Lake Michigan, USA - Fa13.VD.MM110.S.N | ecosystem: Environmental > Aquatic > Freshwater > Lake | place: USA: Michigan | collected 2013-09-24 | reverse complement strand
TCAAAAGTCCCTTGGACCGGCACTATATTGGTTGTTATAGTCTTTGCGGTGGAATTGGACATGGTAAATCCCTTATTCGTTGGCCACTAATGTCAAATAAAGCGCGTTTGTGCCTGACGAAATAGCTTTAATAAAAAAGTTTGGCCTTGGGCAATCAATGATGATTGGCAAAAACATACTAGGAGCCAAAATAAATGAGCCGCTGCCACCCGTTGATGCAATTGCTGGCGTAGCCATATTGGTCGAGGTTGTGCCAAAAGTAATGGCTGCAGTACCAGTTCCAGTATTTAGGATAGCCACGCGGTATGCAAGGGTTGGTGTATCTGGTATTAATTGCAATGCGGATGATGCGCCTGTTGTAAGGTCCAACCGATAAGTTGGTGAAAGAATCTTTAAAGAGTCCATGATTATCCTCGTGATAGAGATGTTTAAATTATCCTATGTTTTTAGGTTTTTACACCATAAAAACAAAAAAAAGGCCACCTCTTTTGGAGAATGGCCTTTTCAGGTCTCATGCGGGATTAAGTCGCAATGAGGCCCTTGTTACGCAACGCAACCAAAATTGCATTCACAGCGGTTGCAATTTCCGTACCTGTGGCGCTATTGCCAAGGTTTGTAATTGCAGCTGCTTGAATAACAGGGGTTGAGCCATGAAACGCCAATTTGTCTGCTGCGGCACCGGCGATTTGCACGCCGTCTGTTGAGTCACCGTTAAACAGGTAATTGGTTGTTTGGGTAGTTGCTGGTCCTGGGTTTGCCATGATAAGTTCCTTTCCTATTAAGCTGCTACGCGGCAGGCGAGTTCAGGGTAAAGCGGAGCCCAGCCGTATAAAACATCTAAACGGGTTGGGATGGAGTCGTTATTAATGGTGTATTGACGCACCACACGAATCGACAATCCGTTGTCCTTATCGCTTGCACGGCCTGCAAAATGTACGCCGTCAGGCAATTGTAGGTCGGCAGTAGCCAGGGTAAACGCATTGCGATGGAATACCAAGTTCTGCGGACTGACAATACCAGTTTTGTTAAACGGTGTTACAGCAGCAGTTGCCGAGGTAGACAATACGGTTACATTTTGGAACTGACCAGCAGTAATAATTGCTGGGCTAACGATGACAGTTGCTGAACCACTACCGGTAATTGTTACATCGGCAGTTACTACAAAGTTACGCAATACATTGCCGCCGTAGGGCTGGCGATTCTGTGGGTTGACTGCAAACACACCAGCAATCTGAATGGTATCGCCTTGCTTTAATACGGCATTAGCGGTAACAGCAGAAATAGTGATGGATGAAGTCTGAGCCCAGCCAGTTGTCAACGAACCTGTAAATGTTGAGGTATTCGTAGTCATTGTGGCCGTTGCGTAAGAACCATAGGTGTGGGACACGATGTTTTGGTCCATATACCAGTTCATACCAATGGTGTCGCGACCCATCATTCCCTTTTCATACTGGCCAGCAATGGAACCTTGGGGGTTAAATAAACCCTTTAAAGAACCAACAATACTAGCGCCGGTGAATGGGTCAACAACGCAAGAACGCTTACCGTCACGGGGAGCGCCTTCACCATCCAAAAATGCCTGGGCGGTCAAGAATGTTGCGATGTCAGATGGAACTACACCAGCTGTACCAACGGTATTAGCGGTGTTATCTACTGCCATTGTGGTGCCGTCAAAGTCAATTTTGTTGGCGATTGCTGCAATAGCGGGTTTTAGTACACGGTCCGAGAACATATCTAACGACAAAGACAAGTCTTGAGTCGTAAATTGTGTGTCCACATGGAACTGGGTACTGAGGGTTACTGGTGAGGAGGTCTCGTTAAAGTCCTCAACATTCAGCGCTGGGCCGGTTGTACCGATAAAACGACCTGGGCGGCGGACATTGACTGTGTTACCAATCTTTGCACCGACAACCGCAAACTGGTCATCATAGTTACGGTCTACACGACCAGTAAAGGTCAAACTGTTTTCCAAGACCATCAACGCCTCGTTGGTGATCATGGAGATGGTTAGCAAGTTATTTGCCATGGTAATTCTCCAAATTAATTTTAAAGTTACCCGTCATCGAATCTTCCCAGAGGCCCTTGCAGCTTTCCATTGCTGGTAGGTACCATGAAACTTACGGTCAGAATCCAACGCAATATCGCTAGGATTCCCACCGGCTTTCAACGGACTAATCGGTGCCGGAGCATTAGACTTCTTCGCAACAGGTTCTCTTACGCTCGGTTTAGCCGGTTCTGATTTCTCAAATTTAGCCTCTAAACGCCCGATGGCACGGAGTTGTGAGGTAATGGATTTTTCCGCTAACTCACGAGCAAAATCAGGATTTTCGGCCAAGTAATATAGGAGTTGTGGGCCTACATCACTCTCAATAATTGCATCGGTGACCGGTTGTGACACCGAGACATCGCTTGACGCAATCATTTCCTCGTAATCCGGCATATCTTGTTTCGCAACATCTAGTCGATCTTGGAACTTCTGCCGCATCCGCGACTGTTCCTCCTCAACCTTACGAGCAAGTTCTGCTTGATCCCGCTCCCGCATCTTTCGATCAGTAGTCCACTCGGCCAGAGCCTCAGCATACTCTAGAGCATCATTGAATTGCGCTGGGTCTGGTTTAGGGTCAGGTTCTTCCGATTTCGGCGGATTTAACTTGCCTTCCAAATCCTTAATACGCGCCTCAAGACCCTCACGAGCAGTACGCTCACGGTCCGCATCTTGGCGGGCTGCTTCGCGCTGCTTGGTCAGTTCCGAAAACCGCTTTTCAAGTTTCGGGTTGTGCTTCTTTTCACCTGCTACAGCCTCTGTCTCTGCCTCTGGTTCACTCCTGTCTTGCTCAACAACCGGCTCCGCATCCGCGGCCTCAGTTGGAGTTTCCTGACTAGCTAAACCAAGTTTTTGTGCATGAAACTCAGCTAAATTCTCACTTGTTACTATGTTACCAGCTTGTTTCCTTGCCGGTTCCTGTGCTACTTCTGCTTCTGACATGGATTAACTCCAAGAATAAACCCGATAAACCTATCGGTAGGTTAAATCTATTAGAAACTGTTTTTCAATAGTTGTCAACGAGGTCCCATCGGTACGCCAGGAATGGCCGGTTGTTCTAATGGCTGCGGTTGCATTTCTTGTGCAGCAAACTGCGCAATCATTTGGTCATCCATTGCGGGGTTAGTCATTGGCTCCTGGGCAATCGCCATCTCCTGCTGCAAGAATGGTGACTCATTCATATTGACTTCACTCTCCGCAAACGCAGCCACTTGGCCTTGTTCGGCATCTCTGCGATTCATTTCTTGTTGCAGGGCGCGTGAGTCCATGCCCTTTAATAACAGTTTGGTAATAGCGTCTAACTCAGTCCGGTTCTGGTCGGTAATCGACTTCATGTTGGTTTGGTTAACTTTTGCCTCGTTGATAGTCTCGGTGTTGTACGCCCTTGAGGTTACATCCATCAATTTGCGCTTAGTCTGGCCTTCTTCTTTCATTTTTTGCACATCGGTTTGGTGCTGCAAGTTCATGGTCAAGGCCGCAATCTGTTGCTGCATATCGGCAACCATCTTTTGGCTGGCCATCAACTGCATCTGGACCTGAGGCGGAATGTCTGCCTTTTCGTCAATCTGTGCCAATGGGTTCATTGCAGCTAGGCGGTCAGCAATCACATCTGCGCCTGGGAAGTCCATGTTGCGGAATATTAGGTCACCGGCAGCTTGGAATAGTTCAGGGTTGGCTTGGATTAGAGGAATCATCGACTCGACTGCCTCCTGGCGCTTGGATTGGTAGCCTGGGCCAGTATCCATATAAACATCGTATTCGCCCACGGTTACATCGTTTAATATCTTTTCTGCGCCTGATTCATCCACGGCCCGTTGGTTAATCGTTACCATTTCGGGCTGGTTGTCGTAGCCAATGATCCGCATGACCCGCTCTTTATCATAAATCTTAGGGATTAGGTCTAGGATGATCCGACCAGTTTGTTTAAGGGAGCGCGTCAAATTGTCGTAATAATGGAAGTTCGACATATCAATCTGCATCTGCTGGCCACGAATAGCCTTACCAGATTGATTGCCTTGCGCCATCATATTCGGGTCAAATATCCCAACTACGGTTTGCAAGTCGTTATTAATCGCGCTTGTAGCCTCAATGATGCCGGCTGCGGGTGGTTCAGGTTGTAATCTAACGGGTACTGGCGCAGGCTGGCCCTCAATGTCTTTTTGCTTATAACGCAATACAGGCGTGGCCTTGATGTTAGCCAGGTTCCACTCATTCTCATGGCCCTCATCTTGGCCCTCTGCCAATAGCCACTTAGCCTTGGGCGCGAGAGCCACCGACTCAGTCAGGGCGGTGCGCCAGTAGTTGTACATCCGCTGCGGGTCTTTAGCCATGCGCACAATGCCATACTTCTTGCGCTTATCGTCAATCGTCAGCTGTTGGCCATAGACCGGGACTATTGGAATATGCTTACCCATCCATGTGGATTCTTCAAGGATTTCTAAGCCGGTTAACTTAGCCCACTTGATGGTCTTGCGCATTGTTTCACGCTCGGCCACCACTTCAATGCCGGCTGCCATCATCATTTCTGCGCTTGGTGCCTCATCTTTATAGACTTGCGTACTATCGGAAAGCATGAGCAATTTGGTCTTTTTGCGCTCGGTATACCACCATTCAGCAATTCGAATGTCATCCTTCATAACCCAATCCGCGTCTGCGTCCCCAGTTCCACGCATATTGAAGTTACCGCCATCGTCTGCGTTTGGGTATTCGGCCCTAAATTCCTTTTTGCTCATTACCTCAGTAATTAAGCAAGACTCAGCATCCGAGCCGTCTGGCATCTGACTGTTAGGGTCTAAGTAAACAGTAAATGGGTTAACAATCGGTTTAATGTAGATTTCTTGGTCAAACGAATCTTCCCGTACATAGTCAGTAACAACACGCCAGTAACCCCAACCCATGCGCACGGCAAACTCAAAGGCCGTATCGTATGCGGTGTCTGCGTCCGAGTTGACCTCAATATGCTTAAAAATGCCCGTTAGGATGTCAGCGACTTTGGCGTTGGCAGCTGAGTTCATTGAGTGCGCTTTCATGCGGGGTCTTGCTTGGCGCTGCTGGTTACAGACCTGGCGGATAAAGCCATCTAGCTTATTAATGGTTAGGCAAGGTCTAGCCTCTAGGTTTCTAGAGTTCTGTACCTCAACAGGCCATTGGTCACCGGAAGAAAATTTAAGGTCGTCCAGGGCATCCTGTCGGTTGTAAGAGTCCGCATCATTTGCGTATCTTAGGAATTTCTGCGCGTCTTGTATACGCTGATCGTTTGCCATAGTCATCCCATCCATGATCCAGCCGGTAGTAATCCGGCTCGTTTAGCTACCGATTTGCGCGGCTCATTTACTACTAATCCCAGATATTTAAAGGCATCGGCCCCGTGCGAATATATATCGTGCAAAGGGGTTTTGCTAAATTGCTTAGTATCTGGGTCCACATCATATCGGTAATGTCTTAAACATTGTAATCCTTGATGGCAATTTTCTCTATCAAAATAACACTTGTTGAATATTGTCCTGGCTGCATTGATAGAGTCCGCTATTGGGGTCCTTGGCACAATCTGTACCTTGTAACCGGCTGCCCTAACAATGTCGGCAATCGAGCGCCCAGCAGCTGCTAGAGTTGAGTTCTCAGCATCATGCGGCAGCCAAATGGTGTCATAGTGATACCCAAACTTCTGCATCTCCGCCATGTAATAAGACATGGTCTTTTGGTTGTCCTCAATGTATCGCACTAATCTGATCTCAAACCCAATAAATTGCACAAACCAGATGGCCGTATTGTCAGACCAACCAAGGTCAAAGACCGCATGGACCGGCTTAATTGGATCGTAGGGGACGCGGGTAATCCGCTCCTCTAAATCGGCAAGGGTTATCTCATTACCAAATACTGCTCCATCTACGGTCTTACGGCAAATGCCCTCCCAGACTGTGTTGTAGGCCTCAATGTCCCGCATATGGAGGTTGTCTTTCTCCTCCCGCAGCGTCATGGGAAACCAAGGGTTATCGCGCCAGGTTATCTTTTGGACTATTGCATTGGTAGGCGGTGAGATAACAAACCGTTGATAGGTGTCATCGGTCTCAAGTTCAGGGTTAAAGGTTATCCATATTTCGGAGTTGTCCTTGCGGATTGTAGGAATCAAGACATTCCAGCTAGTTTTAGAAACAGTCTGCGCCTCCTCCACCCAGCAGATGTCCACGCCCTCAAAGGATTTGACATTGGTAATATTGTTTTTAAGGCCAATAAAGAAGAACTCAGAGCCATTCTTACCGCGAATGCTGGTCTGGGTGACCTCATAAAAGGACTCCAAACCTAGACTATCAATCTGGTCTGTCAGCAGCTTATGGACAGAATCCTTAATAGAGACCTGAAACTCACGAGCGCAAAGGATGCGGATAGGGTCTTTGGCTGCCTTAATCAGTAACGCCCTGGCAACTCCCCAAGACTTAGCGCCACCGCGCCCACCATACAGAATCTTATATCTTTTGGGCTCAAACAAAAAAGCCAGTTTTACGGGAAATTCAGCGTTTGCTACTGTTTGTTCTGCTATCTCAAGCATCTTGGGGTTTTACAAACATTACTTGGATTCCAGCCAAGAGCGGAGTGCCATCGGAATTCTCAACCTGGTTAGTCTGCACGGCTTTACCATCAAGCCGGTCAATGACCTCTTTCACAGCCCAGGCCTCGCCTTGTTCAGCTTGCGTAATCAGCTGCTTAACAATGTTTTCTAGCTTATGAGGTTCTTGAGTCAGCACCTTGCGGAGCCTGTCATAAAACATCTTGCCCTTCACAGCATTAGAATTTCCTATCGGTGCGGCCATAGTGATTAACTCAATCAATAAGTTCCAGTAACTAAATAATAAATCGTTTCTTGTTGTTTGTGTTAATCTTATGCTGTAAACTGTTTACTCTTATGGAGGGATTATGAAAGCATTTCCAACAAACAAGACCTTGATTCTGCAAGACGATAACGAAAAGATGTATCTACAATCTATTGAGAATCTTGGTATGGACTTACGGGATTACTTTGCTGCTAAAGCAATGCAGGCCATTATTGGTAAATCAGATGATCGTAGTCTTAACATAGACGAAATTGATAACTGGATTGGTTCTTATGCTTATGTGGTCGCAGATGCAATGATGGAGGCCAGAGACGCATGAAAATCATTAAATCAGAGTTCTGGCATATCCTACAAAAACATATTGCGTTAAGAAAAAGTCAAAAATGAAACGAATAGTCTTTTATTGTGGCGTTAATGTAGAAACTGGTGATGCTTATGTCCGCAACGCACCTGAGTATCTTGCTATGACTAATGAGGAGCGGTTTAACGCCATATCCTCAATTGTGACCGAGTTGTGCCAAGAATTGAGGTTTGTTCATGCTCAACTCAATACCCAAGAAACTGCATCAGAGGGTCCAGAGACTCTGCAGTAAACTTTTCTCCTTGGTGGGACAGTCGCATAGAGCCTAATATGTTTTCATCGGTAGCGCCTTTAGCCCTTTTTTCTGCAAACAGTTTAGGGAATAGCATCTCTGCTGGAACACCAAGGTCTCCTGTCTGTTTGTTTTGCAGGCCACCAACATAACGCCCAGGTATGCCCGCAGAATAAGATTGATGGTAATAGGATGGGGTTTGGATGCCACGCCCAGGAATAGCCTCAAAAACAGTTTGTCCTACAAAACCTTTCTTTAAACCTGGCTCTAGCATTACCTTTGATAAATCTTCGTAATTAGGAAAACCAAGTTTTTGGAATTTATATTTAGCCATCTCATCTGATATTGCTGTACGCAGCTGCCCAGGCGTAAAGTCCTTACTGGTCTTAGAAATTATCATTTCTTCAATATTGGGCGACGTAATGCCGGCAAATTTTTTAAACGGTTGAGTTGGTACTTTTGTGCCATCTGGTGTTGGTTTCATAACTACATAATTTTTTATGGCGCTATCAAACTCCCGAATGGCATCTTTTGACGGGCGCAGCGTATCTAATTGGCGTACTAGACCTTGGGCCATATGGTGGCTAAAATCAACCGATTTAGGTGAACCAGCCAAAAATACGCCTAAAACATCATCATCACCAAATTTACCAAAATTAGCTATTTTGCTGGCTGCAGCTGACGGTTCGGACGCGTAAGCAATATCCTCTGCAACATTAGACTTTATAAGTGGGTACCGCCTGCCGGCTTGTTGTATTACAGGTTTACTCAACGGTACGCCCCTAACCTGAGACACATTACCGCCCAATGCAGACATATCACCAAATACCGGCACAAGTCTTTTGCCCACTAAATCTTTTGGGTTCATACCAATTTCGCTAATCAGGTTCAAACCAGGCGTAGGGGTCACTATGTCTTGGCCGGTAGCCCGCAACTCCTCGCGCCTGCGCACCGCCTGTACTGCTAAATCTCGCTCAAATTTAGAAATGGCCGACTTTTCGGCGGGCGTTAAATCACCGCGCCCAGGATAAAGTAATTCTCTAATTGGTATTCCAGCAACATTAGCGCCGCGCTTTAAAGTAGACCCCACTAAGCCTGGCGCTTCGGAAATTTGGCGCTCAAATGCCTCTCTATTACCTATTTCAACCCCTCTGTCACCCATTACCAACGCAGCATCCATGTCTGCTCTCTGATTGGCTAAGTTTTTAATGGCAGTTGGGCCAATGCCCATAACATAATCTTTTTGGGTCTGAGCCAAGGTAGTGCGCGGCACATATCTTGCTTCACGCAAAACATCTGATAATGTGGCCATTATTTTTTCTTCTTTTTGCTTGCAGCCTCACGCTTAACCGAATACGCAATTGCCACGGCCTGCTTAACTGGCTTACCCGCAGCAATCTCAGCCTTTATATTTTTTTGAAAGGCCTTTTTGCCAATGTCTTTAATTAAAGGCATTACTTTTTCTTTGCAGTTTTAGCCGACTCTTTAAATGCTTTAGCAGTTGGTGCGCCCTTGGTGCCTGGGGTTCTCATTCTTTCCGGAGTCTTACCGGCAGCCTTTTGGCGCTCGATCCTCTCCTTTTTTGCGTGAATATTTGCGTATAAGCCAGGTTTACTCGCCATGGTTTATTCCTTTTTCTGTCATTTGATTTAACCAATATTGACACTCTTGCAAAGCGCCAGCAATCGCATTTAAATTTGCTTCCATCTGCCGGCGCTGCGCTTCCAAAGACTCAAGCCGCTTTTTTAAAGTCTCCTCATTCATATTACGCAGAGGTGCTAAACAGTTGAATATAACGAATAGAACCGTTTACTAAAACTCTAATTTGACCCGCTGGTGTGGTTGGTGTTCCGCTTGTAACAGCTAAACCTGCTGCTACATTTTTACCAAGTCTACCAATATCAAACAAATTTAAGCAAGGATTGGTTGCAGATGATTCTTCACCAAAACCAATAAACGCTTTTGGGGTAACGGCTCTGGTACCTGTAAATTGAGCAAAGTCAAAAACTGCGCCATAAGTTGCGCCTGCGTTTGTGCTAGGTCCTACATCTACGACACCGTAAACCGCAGCGTTTAAACCAGTAATGGTTGAGGTTGCAGTCCCTAATGAAGTCTGTGCATAACAGCCATAAATGTTACCCCCTGCAACTCCCGCTGTTCGGCTATTGGTTGCGCCAACAATGGCTGCCACAGTATTAGCAAATGTGGTCGATGGTCGAACAGTAAAATCTGTAAGATTAAATGCGCCTGACGATAAATCAGCGTCATCTATAGTGACATCTGCCGAAATTTTGCCAGTTGAGACAATACTTTCAAACGATGGGTCAGCGTATGCAACGCCAATTGATTTTGAATTTGACATGATTAATTCCTTTTAGTTAACAATTCCAGTTTTTAAGAGATGCTGCTTTTCGGGTAGGCCTGCCCTTTTCATCTTTCATTGGCCCAGGCATTCCGCTCATCCGCGCACAAAAAGACTTTTTACGACCTTCGTCAGCTTTTGTTTTAGGGTTTGGAGCAGGTGCTTTAAGGTTTGCATTATTTTTTGCATTATATTCCGCCCTTCCTTTAGCGGTCATGCCCGCGCCCTTATCGGCTGGGTTGTAATTCTTACCCTTACCGGTGGTGGTGCGCGCAATAGGTTTATTAGTGGTTTTTGGCATCTTCTGCCTCCACAAAACAGACATCCTTCCAGGACATCACAATTAATTCTTCGCCGTTATCTTCAAATCGAGGGTAGGAAAGGTAATCTTCCGCGCCGCCAAATCGTATCCGCTGCCCAATTTCAATCGGGTTTGGAATCAGTCTGCCCTTTTTATCAATCTCGCCAGGACCCACAGCCAGCACTTCGCCGATATTGGGTAGTTCATCCATGATGACATCAATCACCCGGCTCTTAACACGCTCGATGGGTCTTACAACAATTCGATCACGCAGGGGTCTTAGCATATTTTCTTACCTTTTTAGGTGCTGGAGTGGCTGCCAATTCCGTGAATATTGGCTGCGGATCAACCACGACTTGGTGTTCACCGCACCACATCCCAGCCTGTTTAGTAACTGATTCAGGATACCGCCGGCAATGGCCAAACTGCGTACCCTGAAAAAATATACAATTCCCGCAATTCACTTCTGGTACATTTCGCCAGAATTGTTTGTTTCCATCTTGGTATCGCGACCTTTCATGGTCATTTTTTCGCCCATTGGCTTGTTTTTGCCTTCTTGCATTACGGCGTTTTTGGTCTTTTCTTTACGACCTGGGTTGTCGTTACAGTCTTTTGGACAATTAAATGTGTTCATTTTGGGTTCCTTTAGGATAGTTGTTGCAATTTGTACAGCAAAGTGTTAATTAAATCGGTAATTTCGTCAATAGTATTCTGTAATTCGGTGTCTTTTGGCAAGTGTTTTCTGTTTTGATCGACATATTTTTGTAATGCTTTAAAGTACCGCACCGGGTCTTTGTCAATCTCGAATTCCTCCTCGAATTCGTCTAATGGACCATATCGACCCATATACGACTCAACCAGCCGGTCAACGAGGTCTGGGACGGCGTTATAGTATTTGGCCAAGGCCTTATGGTTCGCATAGCTTTTAGTCTGCCAATGCTGCAGATGCGCACAGGTCGCAGAATTCAACAATGCCAGCGAGAATGCTTCGATGTCTTTCATAATTCCTTCAAACAGTACATATTAATGACCTTTGGCCCTGTTATTTTATCTGCCTTTGCGCCTTTTGTGGCAACAATTTTATTTTCACGATGCACTAATTTCCATAATACCGCTTTGATTGAATGCGGTTTAGCAACCAATTCAGCTGCAATTTGCGCTTGCGTTAAATTGGGTAATCTCTCTAACAACAACAAAATGTCTTGAGATAATCTTGGACGGCGTTTTAACTTCTTCATAATAAACAGTTCCCTATAAAACTCTTACTTTTACCATACCGCCCTTTTGCTGGCTTATTTTGTATGTGCAATTAATTCGTTTGTCGTTGACCTTCCAGGCATCGGCTAGACCGTCTTGGCCAGCTTTAAACGAGGCAATCATGTTGTCCTGATCTCTGGGACGGTTATCTGGCGGGTAAAACTCCACCTCCAAGAAAATGGGCGCGTCCTCCACAATGTGTTCAATAAACGGTATTGGCTGCTGCAGAGCCAGGATGCGGACCGCAAACCGGTACTTTTTTTTAGCCGATGCAACTGGTCCCCAATGGCCGCGGTAGTTGGGGCTCAGTTCTTTTGGTGGCCAGGGCAGAGTAAGTCTATCGGATAAGTTTTTGGATTGTGTCATTTAGTACCGTTAGTTCAGTTTGTTTAGTTGCATTCCATATAGATTTGCGACCATGAATGCCGTTATGGCTGCCTTGGTGGCAATCCTTGCAGAGAGGAATACAGAGGTATTGGAGGCCTTGTTCGATGTGGTGGGCATCTGAAGGTTCAGACACGCCGCAAACGCCACACGGCAGCGATTTAACGCGCGTAAGGTGGTTCCTTTGAGATGTGGTCAGCTTGTTGTTCAACTACGCAGCCTTGACCGATCCGCGAAATACAGCTGCTTTAAATTCGTGCGGCAGGGCAAACTGGCTTTCCAAAATGCCTAGTTCTTTGCCTTTAGCCACAATGCCAGGCCATGTCTCATGCCATTCTTTGCCGTCAACCACGCCAGGCAAGGTCACTTTTAATTCGTCGGACCAGCGCTCCTGGCGCAGCCAAGTGGCGGGATAGCATACGAACTGGCCATCATTCTTGCGCCATTGGTCCGAGCGCATCTGCTGCCGAATGGCGTCCAATAGTTCTGGGAGCGGTGGCCGGATTGCCTCAGTTTGGGTCCAAGCCTTACGGGCATCGCCCTTGGCTACCCTTCTTGGATACGCCTGCCAAAAGGCCTCAAAGTCGGTCATGGTTTCGTAACCAAATTGCAATACCAACCAATACCGCCACAATAATTAAAAACCATGCAAACTCTACGGCGTGCGTCTGCGCAGAATAGGGAATCATTCGTCTGCCCTATTGCGAATGGCTTGGGCAATGTCCTCTTGTTCCATGCCCTCAAACCAAGCCATCTCGGCAACCTTGGCGCATTGTTCGCGCTCGTACTCAGCTGCTTTTTTAATGGATTGGATTAGCTGGTCTCTGGCAACTTGCTTAAATTCCTCAAGCATATTGTTTGTAAAGTATTCCAGCTGCGTTTCGGTGGCCGACCAATTGTTTTTAGTCTTTACCATGCCGCATCTAAGAGCCATTTCTTCAAGATCATCTAAGGTCATGTTGTTCTCCTTTTGCAGAGAATATATGATTAGGAAATAGTTTGCAAGGTAGTTTTTAGTTTCTATTTCTTTTTCTCATAGGTTACCCAAGGGTGATAGCCATCATCACTTTAGCACCAGCTTAGATTAGTAAAGCAATCCAGCCTATGCGCCCCATAAGGCAACGATTCATCCTAACCTAAGTTGTCTATCACCCATGTCTTAGGCTAGTTCCGCAGTCCCTCGTTGACAGGCTGCTCCGGTTATCTGGTGGTGAGCCGATACCGTATCTACTGTTCCGCGCAGCCGATGTAGGCCCATTACTATCGTGCGGAGTACGGTCAGTAGGCAACAAAAAACCCCAAACTCTTGGGTGGTGCGGCCTTGGCGGGCATTCTTGGAATAAGTCCTTATAAGGGCAAAATGACCAATTCCAAGCATTGTTCGCACCACCGAAAAATTCGGGGTTATTGCCCTGTATAAGATTCCAACAAGTGCCACCTTGCTGACCCATCAATATTACCATGGTTTTATTAAAGCAAGTGTGGTTTTTTTAACCATGGTTCAACCCTAGTTCAACTGTGGTTAATAGGTAATAAGCAGTTATTACGCTGTTATTAAGCAGTTATTACGCTTATTTTCTAGGTGTTTTCCCTAATTTTGATAAAAAAACGCATAAATCCGTTGCACAGGGTAAATAAACAGTTTACTATTCATTTACGGTCATTTGATCGGGAAACAAAATCGGAGAGAAAAATGAAATATACAGTACACCAAATCAACTTGTCAGATGACCAATTCAACGCTCATCGTGAGACATATCTCAACACAACATTTCATCCAACAGACAGCGCAATTATTGCTGCTCGTAATTTGTACGCACCAGTTGCAGTAATTACTGCTGATTCATTAGATCAAGTTTTTAACATTGGCAACATTGGCCCAGAGTCTAGCATCAAGCGCCTGGCTCCAATGCACTCTGTATCAGTTGGCGATGTAATCGTTGATGAAAATGGCGAAACAAGTTATGTTGCCCCAATGGGTTTCTTATCGCTTGACCCAGTAAACGAATTTAACGCAGTTACTAATTAATTAACGGGGCCTCGGCCCCATTTATCGGAGAGAAAAAATGAAAAACTCATTTACACCAAAAGAATATGCATACGCAGTTGCAATCGATGCCTTGTACCATGCAATTAAAAATAAGGATCGTGAGATTGATGATGTTACTGAATCAGAGCAAAACAAAGTCATTGATCAAATGAAAAAACTTAGAGAAGTTTTGGCACAAAAATCTAATTTAGACATAACACCAATTTAAACAACCGGGGCTTCGGCCCCATCACTCGGAGAGAAGAAATGGAAGATACCCAAGCATTACATCACCAGCAGCAGCTGGAACATCAAGAGCAATTAACGCAGCCAGCTTACTGCGACTACATCGCTCACATAACCAAAAACGCCCTCAACGCACCAGACCCTTTAGCCATTATTTATGGTGCAGGTCGCATTCATTGGGACTTAGGCCCAGAGGGTCAATTTCTTAGTACCAAAAAGCATTTGTTTGTTGTCGATTGCAATGGCCGTCATTACAAAATAACCGTGGAGGAAGTATGAAAAATACCAAAATTAACCTAGTAGCGAAACATTTAATCAGCAAAAAAAAGATAACCAGCTGGGAGGCAATTGAGCGCTATCACGCTACACGCCTAGCTGACATTATCTTTGACCTCAAGGCCGAGGGTTGGCACATCCTTACCGAAATGGTTAAAGAGCCATCTGGTGTGCGGTACGCAGTCTATCGCTTAATGTTTGCACCAGCTAGATGTTGGAGAACAGCATGAAAAAAACTAACTTTGAGGCAAACAAGTGGCAGCGTAATGTGTTTACTAAAAAAGAATCTCCTTGGGTAGAAGCCTTTGCTGCCGTTGGTTTAGTAGTCTTTATTTTACTTTTAGCATTTATTTAATTGGAGGGAATATGCAAAAAATAGCAACCGCGTTAGTCAAAGCACAAAAAGCCTTTGGCCCAGCGCTCAAAACGTCCACCAATCCACACTTCAAATCAAGGTATGCCGACCTGGCTGCTTGCGTTGAGGCCGTGATTGATGC
>Ga0181356_1000668_pt1 | contig 14858 bp, 36 predicted proteins | sample Fa13VDMM110SN_FD_130104 | JGI IMG/M metagenome (GOLD analysis project Ga0181356, IMG submission 130104) | Freshwater viral communities from Lake Michigan, USA - Fa13.VD.MM110.S.N | ecosystem: Environmental > Aquatic > Freshwater > Lake | place: USA: Michigan | collected 2013-09-24 | reverse complement strand
TCTGATATATCCCCAAGGTTTCTTCTTATCTGCTAAATTTTCTACAAAGTTCATATTAGTATCCTTTAATTATTGATTTATAGTTGTTTATGTATTCTTTATCAAAACTCACATATTGAAAATCCAAGTCATGCCAAATATTATCCGAGAAAAATTCAAATATTTCAGATTCTTTTAATGCTTTTACATCCAATTCTTTTGAACAAAAATCTTTTATTTTTTTCCATTCCTTTTTCGCATTTGGGTGATCTCCATTTTTCATGTCACCGATTACCTCAACATAAGTTGTCAAAGTATTGTAGAGCAATTCTTCAAGAATATGGTCTTCATCATCTATACAATTCCCTTCTTCAAAAACAGCAAGCCTCAACCTTTTTAGGAGTTTTATCTGTTGCCTTCTTGTGAACTTTTTTAAGTTCCCGAATTGGATTCGACAAGATTCATCAGAATATTCATCCTCCATTAGATCAAGAGATGAATTTATTGCTTCTTCAATGATTGGTTTTAAATCTTTATGATTTTGTATATACCAACGATTGTTCTTGATATTGTAGCAAAATTCTATTTTCTTCATATATCGTATCCCCCTTTGTGCTTCTGTTTGCGATTGTATTGGGTCTTGTCTTTGATGACTCGATTGGGAGGGATTGGGCAACCTCTCACCTTTGGTTTCTTGACTTCGATTTTGAATGATTTAATTTTCATAACGCAAGTAGTGTCTCAAAAATTCCCCTTCTTGTCAAATCTTTTTTTAATTTATTTTTGTTCCCAAATTGTGAACCATCCATCATCATTCCAGTAGATTCCTGTTGCATTTCCATGAGGATCAAACCATCCATCAATTCCATTATACATGAATCCCTTCAAATACATGAGGTTTCTCAATTTCTGGATGTTCTTGTCTCTGTAAACCTTTTTGTAGTTCATAATATCAAATCAGTTCAAAAACATAATCTGGTTCAAGACCTTCTTCATAAAGAACTTCTTCGGGGTCTTCGTTGTCGTTGTGGATTCTCTTCCTCATTTCAAGAATGAGAGACTTTGCTTCTTCTTTGGTCAAATCTTGACCTTCCATAAGTGCTTTGAGTAGTGACATATAATTATTCTCCTGTATCTTCGATGATGATTTCGTTGGTTTCTTTGTCAATACAAAATACTTTGTATTTGTAGTTTGTTGCAATATCGCAAAATTTGATTTCCTTATTCTTGTCTTCTATTGCGTTCAGATGGTTGATGATTTGTGCGATGGTCATATTGTTGGTTGGTTTTGGATTGGACTCATTCCAATCTTGAGAAGGATTCTAATTCAAATTTGGAAAATTGTAAAGAAAAAAATGAATTTATTTTTAATCTGCTACGATTTCAAGAGAGTATTTTTTAATGATATTATCCGCTTCTTGTTTCCAACGCCGCAACTGCCTATCATGGAAGTCTTTGAAAAGTTCTTCTGGAGGAACATCCTTGTCTGTATCTTCTTTGATTTTTCGAGATTCTTCTACAAGGCTATCATAAGAAAGTCTTTGTGCTGATTTTTCCGAAATTCTCCAAAGTGCTGAAAGATTTTTGTTGTTACTTTCAGTCCATTTTGTAAAGCCAGCCCAATATTTCCCATTCTCCAAAGAGTGAAGAGGCTTGCCATCAATGTCTGAAAGATGAATTGATACAAAATCCTCAAGTTGAGGAAAGTATTTGAGGATTTTTTCATGGATTGCTCCACTAATATCCGTTCGACCATTTATTACAATTCGACCTGTTAGAGAAAAATAAGGTTTTTGATCTCCAATCTTGTGAAGGATTGCATTAGCTTCGATGAAGTTTAGAGTGTCTTTTCTTTTAATGAGTTTCATTTTGTTTATTTTCAGAACGCACGAAGTATCTCAAAAATCCCTTCCCATGTCAATATCTTTTTCAATTTATTTTTAAAAAATTTCCCTCATTACCCCTGCAACATAGAATCTCCAACATTTAGGATTTCTGAATAAGCAATTTATGTGAAGTTTGATTCTTTGCATTTTCATCCCTCCATGATAGAGGAAAAAGAAAAAACAGGCTATGGGGTTTTATACCCATAGCCTTTTTGTTTTTTTAATGTTGAACCTCGACTGGTTCACCATTGACAACAATTCCTGCAATGTTTTCTTTTGCAAGAATATATTGGCGAAACTTGATGCTCTTGAATTTGCAATCCTTCTTGAGCTTTTCCTTTACAATGGTCAACTGACTGCTCTTCTTCTCTTTAACCTCTTCTGTTGGAGGTTCAACTTGGGTCTTGGAGTGCTGGAATCCCCAAATGTAGAGAGTTCCAGTCTCTTTGTGCTGTTTCAAACCCTTACCAATGTGGTCATAAGGATCATTGTCATCATGTTCCTTCTGTTCCTCGATAGTTTTTGGAGCGAGTGTTTTTTGAAGAGAAGCAATGATAGACTCCTTTGCTTGTTCCTCCAACTCATTCTTTGGGTTATAGTCTGCAATGGTAAGCAAATCGTGTTGAAGACTTTCAACATAATCAACTCCGAGGTTGATGCAGTATTGAGCTACCTCACCAGTTGTCTTGGATTGGTAGAGGAAACCGACGAATCGGCATCCGTTTTTAGTTGAATTGCGTAGTGTATCAATGGTTTTAATAGCGATCATATTTTTGTTTGGTTTGTTGTTGTTTGATTGAACGCATGGAGTATCTCAAAAATTCCCCATGATGTCAATATCTTTTTCAATTTATTTTTAGAAAATTTGAAACATGATTGACTGCTTTTTCTGAAAAGCCTCCAATATGCCAATTATATTCTCCCATTGGAATAGATGAAACTTTCCAGCAGTAAATGGTTGATATTGTTCCATCTTCCCATTCCATCACCCATTCACAAATAACTTTACCATCTCCGCTTCTTGGATATATGGGTTCGCCTATTGTATCAACAAGTTTATTAAATGTGGTATTCACATAACCTTGCAACGATGTTCCGTTTGCTTTGCTTGTATCTACTTTATCAAATCCGATCATAATTTTGAATATTTTGTTCCGTTTGGAAGTTTCTTTACTGCTTCTTCTCCATCATGTTGCAACATATTATTATATGTCCACAATATATTCTGCTTTGCTGTTTCAAGATAAGAAGATGTTCCTGTTATCTTACAAGAACCGCATTTATTGGTTGATGGAATGTTTGCTTGGATTTTCATATTATAGTCCTTTCGTTTTTTCTATTTTAGCTAAAAAAAATTCAGTATCTTGAAGTTTCATTTCATAATACTCTTTCAAGAGCCTCCCAAGTCCCATCTCGATGCTCTCTGTATTACGATCATAGAAGTTTTCAAGCAATCCCGCCATTGTTCCAAGAGTGAGAGACTTATCCCTCAATATCTCAAACTCTTCTTGTGTAAGTGTTTTTGTCACTTCTGTTAAAGATTCAATGTATTCTTTGTGGTGTTGCATATTTTGGTTGGTTGAAGGTAAGGAGTATCTCAAAAATATCTCATGCTGTCAATATCTTTTTCAATTTATTCATAATCGTCTTTTCCTTCCCCATAGTATCCATAGTCCTCATCTGTTCCGTAGCCAGCAGATGCGAGAGTATTTGCATCAGCATCTACATCATCACGAAAGTTGTCTTCCCTTTCGCGTTCATAATTATCTTCATATTCGCTCATGTCGTCGCCTTCATCGTTGTATTGATTATCCATATTAAAGGCAAGCATTGTTACATTTTTCTCTCAGTTCGTCAACACTTTTTTTTAACAATTTGTTTCTTTCTTTCAGATTCTTTTTAATCTTCTTCAATGCAATCTCTTGTATCTGTCTCGTTCTTTCCCTTGTGATTTTCAAGATGTTTCCAATATCTTGTAGAATCATTGGTTCATCCCCATCAAATCCGAATCGCTTTTTAATAATAAAGAGTTCTCTTGGCTTTAGTCCCTTCAAATATTCATCAAGTTCAACGACATCCGAATTATATTCTGCAAATTTATCTGGTGAAACAGCATTCTCATCCTTCAATATATCAGATAATGTTTTACCTCCTTTAATGTTATCGAATGGAGTATCTATTTTGGTATATGATAATTTGTAATTTAAAATGTTTTCAAGCCTTTCAACATTTGATCCGAACCTATCTGCAACTTCTTGCAATGAAGGAGTATATCCTAATTCAGTTGAAAGATTATCAATAATTCTTTGAATCCTGTAATATGTTTTGTTCATTTCAGTTGACATTGGTATAAGGCTTGATTTGCCAATATACCTCATCATTTTTTGTTTAATATGAAATGCTGCGTATGTTGAAAACCTTGCACCAAAATTTGAATCGTATTTTTCAGCCGCTCTTGTTAATCCAATAATTCCTTCCGAAATAATATCTTCCTTTTCAGAATACCAAGAATAGTCTTTCATGGCAATTTTAACAACAAGTCTCAAATTGCTCTCCACAAGTTTCTTTACAGCATTTTCTGATTTCTTTTTTGTCCCATTCAAAACATTGTTTGATAGTTCACACTCTTGTTCCTTTGTGAGTAAGGGAGTTGCTTGAAGAAAATTGGAATAGAATAAAGGTAGTGTTGCTTCCATGAGTTTTGCGTTATATTAGAGAAAAATGTTTAAGTTGTCAATGGAATATTCCACCAATAGGGAACATTGCCCATCTTCCATTTTGCAAAGTCTTTCTTGTCATTGAGATAATAGTTACGATAAGCTATTACAGCATCGGAGTCTTTATACTCTTCTGGCATTGCTTGGGCATGGTTTGTCAATTCTCCTTCTGGAATCAAATAATCCATATCGCATAATTTTTCAATTCCTTTTTGACAAGCATGGATTTTGCCGTATCTTCTTGTATATTCGTTACATAATTCAAGCGCATGAATTGATGCCCAATTATAGTTTTCCCTACTATCCCCACACCATTGAGTGCAAGGATGATTATGGTATCCTCCCTTGAGTGGAGTTCCTTTTGCAGTCAATGGCATCATATCACTTGTTGCACCATGCCTAATTACAGCACTACCAAGTTGTTGAAGAAGTTCGACACACATTTTTGTAGAGTGTTTATCACACGCAAATTGTGCAGCTTTTACAGGGCAGTTGTCAAGAATGAAAATATTGATATGTATATCCTACCTTTCTAATTTGTTTGTTATTATCTGAAAAGGTTTTTTACATTATCAACAAAAATCTTGAAATACAAGTATTCTCTCAACAAGAGAAGATGCAATAGTGTTCTCGATTTTTTCAGCATAAAAAAGATATACCAAAAATAAAAGGAAATATACCATTTAATTTTTTCGGATTTATTCATTTCCCCCATACTACATTTTTTTCAATGTAGTGTCAATGATTTTTTTATTATTTTGAAATTTTTTTTCAAGGATATTGTTATTCTTTATCCATTTTTTTATATCACTCTCAACAAGTCTCATTCCGCTCAATGCCTCGTTTTCCGTAATTATATTATTTCTATAACCTTCTGAAATAATCGCGGCTATTCTCGGCATCTCTTCCAATGGAAAGTATCTTAACCAATATGTCTTGGCATCATCTAATATTTTTGATTTCAAATGTTTTGTCTTTCCATTTGAAATATTTATTAAAAATAACCCTCTAAAAAAGATTTTCCATTTCGGTTTTATACATTGAAAGAAGTTCTTTGAGTTTTCTGTTGTTCTCTCTTGCTTTCAACAAATCCTTTTCGAGATTGGAAGCATGGATTGTCATCTTATCAAATGCCATTATCGCACTTGATCTGTTACTCCACCTTGTATTCTCTCCAAGCAGGATATAATAATCTTCTGTTTTTAATTTGTCTTTTACCATTTCATTCGTTGAATTACAAAAGATTGCTTAACTTCACCATTGTAAATGAATGTCACTAAATCTTTTCCACTTATATGTTCTTCTATGTTTAGAAATTCTGTATTATCGAGTAAAACTTCTTCACCATCAACAATTACATAGGAATCATACATATTGAATAACCCTGTAATCAGTCCAAAATTCTGATTTATTTTCGATTGAAATATAAATCATTTCATTAGCTGCAATTACATTGCTAAAATATCCCATTGATTCTTGATTAACCCATCTACCATCAACTAATTTTTGAATCAGATATTTTATAGTCACTTTATTTTATTATTTGGAAAACTGGCAAGATAGTCACATAGCCTACCTTGTTTCTGTATAGTTGTCAACCAACTTTCATTAGTAAATGATGCAATGTGTAATGAGAGCAATGATGGTTGTTTGACCTCAAAGGAGTTTAATATTTTATTTAAGAGATTTTTCATTTTGAATAAGATTTGGAGTTTCGAGGATTTGTTGTGCTGTTCTCTTTATGTATTTTTTGTCTTGATATTTTTCATAAATATCACAACTGATAAAAGTTACAACATATATTATTAGTATAATGTAAAGGTTCATGCCAATCTCATAAGGGTTTACTTTATTCAAGATGTATTTCTTGATACCATTCACCATATTGATCCTTTTGACAATATTCATTTGTTTCAGCATCTATGCCTTCAATGTCGTAATCGTGAATAACTAACTCACAATCAATGTTTTCTCTAATAACATCTTGAACTGATCCACCAGAAACAATAATAGTCATTCGGTTTTTATTGTGCCTCGACATTGAGTTATGAAATAGTTGAGGTTTGTTTTTAATTGCTTTTTTCATTTTCTCCTTTGTTCCATCATTGAAACCTGCATCATACTCAATGATTTTTGAATTTCTTTTATACTGATTATTGTGAAAACTTTTTATGGCATGAGCATATCCATATTGATATGCTCTGCTTTTTTTTATTTCATTTGTTTCCACTAATAAGATTCTTCTTCTTCTTCTACTTCCAAGTCACAAAAGTCTTCGTCACCTTCTGTTCGGGTCATAAACCATTCAGAAGTAGTTGCTTTGCCTGTTTTGAGGTTGTAGGTGATGTTGTCTCCATAGTCATTGCCTTCTCCTGCTCCGCTATATGAATAGACTTCCCATGCCCATTCTTCGATTTCAGATTCAAGGGCTGAATTATCTGGTGTAGTATAAACATCAAGGTAGCCCTCGTCGTTTCCTCCGCTAAATCTCAATTCGATTGTTTCGATGTTAAGCTCTTTGGCTTTGTCGTAGATTGCTTTTTTGAGTGGTTCGATTGTCATATTTTTATTTGATTTCTAATGTTTGCGTTTTGGTTGTTTTACCGATTTGTAGCATCCACTTTTCGGGATGCTTTGTCAAGGGGGAAAGGTATTGTTGAGGTGTTGGAATGAATCCACAATCCTCCATTAAGTGTTGTTCTGCAAGAAGTTTTGTAGGAATTTTTTGTCCTTTGTTGTTTGTGATGGTGTGTCCGAATTTTTCGATTGACCATTGAATCCCTGCTGAATGATGACGCAATGCTCTATGAGTCCAATCACCTGTATAGGCTTTAGTCTCATCGAACCAATCATGTAATGCAATGTAATCTTCTGGTTCGCCTCCCCACTTTTGAGCCGAGGCTTGAGCGTGTTTGTATGGAGTCATTTGGTTGATTGTTGAGCGTGTATTCTGTCAGAAAATTCCAATAAGGTCAAGAATTATTTTACAGGTTGCTTTCAAGGTAGCGAAGAAATTCTTTTCCTTCTTTTGGTGATCGAACCCATGCACGATCATAGATTACGCCTTGGTTGCCTTTATCTGCTCGTCGTCCTTCCAAGTCCTGTTCCAGATAATAAACAGAACCATCTTCTTTCACCTCATGGGTTGTGCTGTAAGAAAGCATATCCTCGAAATCTGATCCAAACTCTTTTTTGTCAATGATGACTGCTGAATATGCTTTCGTTCCACAAAGAGAACGAATGTTGTATTCAATCACATACTGATTGAAATTGGAATAAAATCTTTCTTCCAGATGAGTTGCGAAATCGTGAATATCGGTATCGTCCATCCAAGATTCTAAAAGGTCTGGAAGTTCGGTGACATCGAAGTGTTTTGCAATTCGATTGAATTTTTCTACAACTTTAGGGTTGTGTCCTATGTCTCCGTGAAATTTCATATTAACTATTCTGTTCTTTTTCTAATTTGTAGTGCTGGATTGTATTCTCCATTTGAGTTTCAATATAATTCGCATCATCTTCCGCTCCATGATTGCGAATGATGTCGATTGCCTGTGAGAGCAATCCTATGATTTCTGCTAATGTGTTATTTTCCATTTGGTTTTTCTATGGTTGATTGTTGAGCGTGTATTCTGTCAGAAATTTCAGATAATGTCAAGAACTTTTTTATGCGTTTTTATGCTCTGGATATTTTTCGTTGGTGCAGTATTCTTTTACTCCTGCATAATATCCATCCACATAACAATTTCTCTCAATTTCTTTGTTGTATGGATTCATGTCAACTCCTATCTCTAATCCATGTTTGAATCCGATTGCATAAGCCTCTGTTTCTTCCGTTTCTATTTCAATTTTCATTTGGTTTATTTTAGGGTTGATATTGTGCAAGGTAGAACATCCGTTCTTTTGCTCGCTGTTTTGTTTTGGAGTAATACAAGAAATCTTTTCGATTCTCATGTGTTACCTTCCATACATTCTTACCTACGATCTTTGGTTCTCCATCAGCATCGAACAAGTAAGGATCGTTGTTGACTACCTGCTCTGCTATGTAGTTTCCGATTTTCATTTGGATTGGTTTTGTTTCTATCCAATTTTCGTGTAAGTCTCCCATATTAGTAATTTCCAAATTCTAATTCACTTTGAACTTCTTCCCAACGATCTTCCGCTTCATCTGGTTCGTTGTCGTAGTCCACAATCTCAATATCCAAGTCCTCTCCGATATTTGAACGGACTGCTTGAATGATTCCACCTTCTACATATATTGCAATCTTTTTCATTTGGTTTTGTTGTTCTTGATTGAACGCGCCTATACTGCCGATTTTCCCTAAAAGTGTCAAGCATCTTTTTTCACAATTTTCCAATTTAGTTTGTCGAGTGCTTTTTCAAATGATTTTGTTTGCCCCATGATTGGTTTCAATAGCCAACCAAATTCCCTCATCACAACATCCATGATAGATTCATTCTCAAATTTTGAAAATTCTATTGTTTGATTGAGATGAATTATCCTGTATTTTTCAATCATTTTACTTTTAATCAATTTGACTGACTTTGTAGTTCCTCATAATCTGAATCATTTCTTCTAATTGGGAATGATCCGTTGCATCAAATTCTTTTCCTCTAATCTTTTTCCACTTTTTGAGGATATTTTGAACCCTTCTTTGTTTTTCTACATCCCATCTTTTAATGCACAAACCACAAGCACTACCACCCATTTCTTCTTTATATGCCAACTTGCATCCAACATGAAGAAATGGGTCTTTTTGTTTCTCTCTTCTATTCTCAATATATTGAAAGAATTTATCGTAAAGGAACAATGCCAACAATCCCAACAATAGTATTTTTAGAAATGATTTCATATTTTTGACTCAATGCTTGAGAAAGCATCTTATGAAAAATCTTTCATTGTGTCAATAGAGAAATGTATCTATTTTCTATCGAATGTGATTTTAAAATCGTATAATATTAGCAATAATATCACATACCAACTGACATATCCTGCAAATCCAAAGTATAATGCAAGTGCAATGTATATGGGAAATGCGATATTAAATGGTTTTTTTATTTCAATTTTCATAAAAAAATGCAAGTTTCAGCGAACTCTTGCAAACGCATCCACGATAATTTTTTATTTCCATCTCGGCTATGGAATTATCGAAGAATTTTACCGAAATTTCAATAGGGATTTATCACATATCTACCATCCGAATTGGTATCACACATCTCAATGGTATCATGCAAAACGCTTGCCAAATTTTTATCGTTTTTCATAATCTCATTGAGAAGCTCATATGCTTCTTCGTTTATTCCGCACCCATCATCCAAAAGAGATTGGACGAATTGCTTAAACAATTCATTTGTTATGTTATTCATCTACTTCTTTCGATTGATGTAATTAACAATAGTTGGATAGGAAACCTTTACATTATTTTCATTTAGAAATTTATGTATTTGTTTTACAGAGAAATGCCTTGCGCTACGAAGATACTTGATAGTATCGTTGTGTTCGGCAAGTTTGCATTTTCTTCCGCTTTTACTGACCTTCCAATTTTTAGCCAATTCAAAGAGTTGGCTCGGTTCGATTGTTTGTGTGTTTTGCATTTTACTTTTTTATTTTGTGTTCATTTTATGTGTTTCTCTTCAATCCAAAATCCACTTGAATTTTGGAAATTTTTATATGATGGATAATATCATTGAATGGATATTTTGTCAATATCAAAGAATCCTCATTCCGAAATTCCCCCACCAACCATGATCCTTGTTTCTCGGTGTTTTTCTATCACGAAGCTCAAGGAGTTTAAATGTATAACTTTCTGGAATGAATGCGAATTTCCTTCCCGCATGAGAACCTTTTCTTAATTGGGAGAAGTATTCTTTCACGGCATCTTTACCCATTGGCAAGGCTTCCTTGTCTTTTCCGTATTTGAATTTTAAAGTCTTATCTCCGATATTTCCAAAATTAGAATTGGTATTATAGAATGCAATTTCATTCCCATCAGAATAAAGAATGGAATCTTGTGAACCATATCCTAAATCTTGTTGTCCCAAATACAAAGCATCATCAAGAGTAATGTTTGGAATGCAAAGGGAAAGCTCATCTACAATATCCCTTGGAGGTTCATCCTTTTCAGTATATCCACCAAGAAGTTCAATGTATCCGTATCCAAGTGATCTAACCTCTTGCTTTAGTTTAGAAAAAGCAATCTGTTTTATTTCGCTTGCATTTTCCTCATCATTCATTCCACCCCTTTGCCATGAAACCATTGCAAAAGGTTTATTCTTTTGTATGAATGTCCATAATCTTGAAAGGCTTGATTCAACGATAAGTTGATTGCAAGAGTTTTCTTTAATTAGTTTTTTATATTCTTCAAGAAATTTCATTCTCTATTTTTTCAGATAGTTTTTTCCTGTATTCGAATTCTGCTTTCGATGCGTAACCACCATACTCTTTTTCCATCCTTTTAAACTCACCCCTAAACTCATCAACAACTTTCTTTTCAAGTTTTGTCAGTTTCAATGGGTTTGTGTGTCCATCAATTAAAATCTTAACAATATCATAGTGAGATAGTTGAGGGAATAGTTTGCTCTTAAACTCTCTTGTTGATTCACCTTTTGGTAGTTCAACATCCCCACCACCACTATAATCGTTAAAGTAATGAGAGTCAATGGCACAATACAAAATATTTTTCAACTTGAATGTATTTTGTAGTGTTTCCAATTCATTTTTCGTAACATCCTTTTCATTACACCAGAATACAATAATATCACATTTTTGGTTTAATGTTTTAGATGTAACGCCTTTCCAGATTCTACCAGACCTTGTGTTGAACCTCGTTTGCCCCATGTCTTGATCCCATTGACCCTTTGAAATAAAGGCAACAACATCTTCATCCTTTGGTTTCCCTGCAAGTTTTACATCGTAATCGGAAAAATGTCTTTTCAATTCAGAAATAGATGAACCCATTTCTATTTCATTCTTTGCACCCTTCAAAGCATTGAAAATAAAAGGATGTGTCTTGTGTTGAGAATAGGCAACCTTATCCAAGTTCTCTCCGAAGAAAGTAAATGTGGCAAAACCGCTACTCCAATCAATAGACAAACCATCGAATTTCAAATTGTCTGGTGTTGTTCTACCTGTTTCAATTTTCTTCTTCACCTCTTCATAGAGAAGGGCAATCTTATTTTTATCGTTCACTATGTTATTTAGATTTTCTTGTATTTGATATAAAGAAGTTTGAGATACTTTCCCCAATACCATTAACGGATTTCAGTTCTTGTTCTGTGATTTTTTTTAAATTGGTTTTTAACTTACCAATATCACGAAGACATGATAACACTTTTTGGTTTCTTGGCAAGTCGTATTCTTTAAGAAATTCATAAATGTAATCTCTACCAAAATTGGATTTGATGGATGCTATTTTATGAACCCATTTTAATCTTTCAGAATCTTTACATTCTGTTGTTAGGAAATTGTTTATATTTTTTAGAATATATTCAGACTTCTTCGTTGTTTTAGCAGATGTCAAAATACTGAAAAGTAAAAACTCTTCCAATTCTTTTTCTGTTCTATTGTAATTTTTGAATTTATTATTCATCCTCCAAGTCATCTTCCGATTCGATTAAGTGCCATCCTAATTCTTTTAGGGTTTCTGTCTTTGCATCCTCAAGTGTTTCAGCTTCTACCATGAATGGTTCTTCTGTTTCAAGAGTGCAATATACCATGTATGTTTTCATTATTGCTCTCCCTCTATTAAATTGTTCATAAAACGATTTGAATCAACCATTTGCATAAAGTAATATTCCATTGGATTTAAACCAATAAAGGCTTCTGAAAGTGAAATGTTATTATTCCTAAAACCAATCACAATGTTTTTTATTTCATCGTTATTTAACTCATCCATTGGGGAGGTTGTGAGTAAAAACATTTTTGCATTTTGAATTTCTTGATAATTGGCTAAAATCATAGTGGTATTCCAAAGATTACGATTTGATAGTTGAAGAAGTAAAGTGCGATTGCCTTGACGATTGCCATTGTTAATCCCAATAAACACGCGCCAAAGTATATGCAACCGAATCCTAAAATTGCCATGACTGCACCATCTGGTATTTCGATGTCTTTTAATTTCATATATTATTTGTTTGATTGGATAGAATATAAAAAATGATCGAGGTTGTCAATACTTTTCGACGCATCTGAACTTGCAAGAATAACTCTTCCTTTTTCAATTAGACCTTGCCATTTTTCTTTTACTTCATCAAAATCTGAAACATCCTTATCGTGAAATAAAACATTCCATATTTTTTCAAATTTTTCTTTTGTGATTAAAAAAACCTCAACCCTTGAGGAATTAGCATATCCTAAATTGAGTAATGATTCTCTGAAAGTATTCACACACTCATCAAGTGTTTGATTTTCTGGAATTAGTTTAATTATTTCCATTTTGTGCATAGCTTTTCCAAATTTCAAGATCAAACTCTGCTGGTGTTTTCTCATGTTTCCATGCTTCTGTCAAGAATTGTTTTTCAATCAAAGCATATCTTCCCTTGGGAGGTGTTGACTTTGGAACATCATATCCTTGTGCATCCATCCATTTGAGAATATGAGTGTCCAATACTGCTAATTGTTGGTTGGGTCTTGAATGAAGAACGAAGAACCTTGATGTCTTTGAGCCAATGCCAGAAACGGATTCCAGTTCCTCTACTGAAACTTCTTTCAATCTGTTTTTAAATTGAAGGATGCCTTTGAATGCTTTCTCAAGTCTCTTGTATTGTCCAAGTTTGTGAGTGGTCATGCAATTCTTGATTGGTGATTTGGATATTCCATTTGATTCCAATTTCACCAAATGTTCCAACCATTCAAATGGAGTCATTTCCCCAACAGCACAAGCAGTAAAAAGAAATGAATCCAATTTCTTTGCAGTTTGTTTTGCGTTCTTTCCTGCAACCATAATACAGAACAAAAGGAACTCTTCCAGTTCTGCTTCTGTGCGGTTGTAGTTGGTGATTTTGGTTGGGTCAATCATGGTTGGTTGATTATGGTTGGTTGGTTATTGAGCGAGAATAGTATTAGGTTTTTTTGGAATTGTCAATCGGAATTTTTATTTTTTTGATTGAGGGGAGGAATTGAATGTATTTTAGAATTTCTTTGTGGGGTAGTTTGGTTTTTTTGTGGGGCATTGTGGTTTGATAGTGATTTGAACCTGTATTTTATTTAATTTATATCTTAAAAGACTAAATAGTTTATATGCCACTATCAGAAAAACACAAGAAAAAATTATCAGAAGGAAGAAAAAAATGGTTAAAGGAAAATCCAGACAAACATCCTTGGAGATCACACAATAAATTTAAATCCAAACCATGTGAAAAGGCAAAGGAATTTTTAAGATCACTTGGAATATCTTTTATAGAAGAGTATGATCCGCAAATAGAAGGTAGAAATTTTTCAATAGACATTGCGCTTCCAGATAAAATGATTGCTTTAGAGATTAACGGAAATCAACACTATGAAAAAACAGGTGAATTGAAACCATATTACAAAGAAAGGGAATTGTTGTTAGAATCTAAAGGATGGATTGTTTATGAAATACATTATAGTTCTTGCTTTAAGTTAGAAAAATGGGCAGATTTTGTAAATCAATTAAAAAATAGTCCTGTTAAATTTGAATTTGATTATTTTAGTTATGTCCCAAGAGAAAAAAAGAAATGGTTTTGTGGTTGTGGAAAAGAAAGATCATACGGAGCTATCATGTGTATGATATGTAAAGCAGAAAGTAGAAGAAAAGCAGTTAGACCAACAAAAGAAGAATTAGAAAAACTTGTTCTGGAATTTCCATTAACAAAAATCGGGAAACAATTCGGAGTTTCTGATAATGCTATAAGAAACTGGTGCAAAACTTATGGAATAGAAAATCTGCCAAAGAATGATTACAGACAAAAACAATTTCATTCTAAGAAAAATTGATGTAAATGGCACAGCGGGAGGGATTTGAACCCCCATAAAAGCATCATTAGAAGTGATGTGCCTAATCCAATTCGAGCCACCGCTGCTTATTTAAAATGTTTATTATCAGTAATTTAAGTGGACTCGGAGGGATTTGAACCCCCAACCAATCGGTTATGAGCCGACTGCTCTGACCATTGAGCTACAAGGCCACGTTATCAAATCTCTGGAATCCACTCTCGAAGAAGAGTCAATGTCTCCTCTTCTCCATCTGAATTCACTAGTGTCAGCTGACTACCTTCAAGTGGGACCTTGATGTTATCTCCCTCATTGAAGGACACTAAG
>Ga0181356_1000666_pt1 | contig 14903 bp, 13 predicted proteins | sample Fa13VDMM110SN_FD_130104 | JGI IMG/M metagenome (GOLD analysis project Ga0181356, IMG submission 130104) | Freshwater viral communities from Lake Michigan, USA - Fa13.VD.MM110.S.N | ecosystem: Environmental > Aquatic > Freshwater > Lake | place: USA: Michigan | collected 2013-09-24 | reverse complement strand
TGTTCCGATGGCGAGCTCGTAATCATGTGAACGGACTCATGTACGGTAATGGTGGGCTTAGTTCATAGACTCGAGAGCATGTGATGAACATGCGGACTCACGAGAATACCGACGGACGTGATGAGACTGTGGTGGAGTTTTGTTTTGATCCGCTATACTGGCCCATGCACGATTGTTATTCTACTACCTATCCCAATCAATCACCATTTCATGCCTGGCGTGCCGGGTTTCGTGAAGGTGTTAAAATGTGTTTACAGCGCGGTCGTAGACCCACTCTGGATGAATTTAAAAAACAGGTACTACGCAATCTTGACCATTTGACCATATGGCATAATGTGGGCGCAGATGCAGAACATGGAGAGTGGTGCATTGCCGGCGCACGTCAGGGCACATACATGACCATGCTCACTGCCTGGGACTACACACTGGTTCAAGATTTTTCAGCTCTGGCAGAATTATGGTCAACAGTGAAAGATTCACAACCCAGACTTTTAAGCAACCAATTGGGACCTGAATTGGGCACCCAATTAGACTTGCCCATGGCAATACTAGAGGCCGAACAAAGTAGTTTTTTTAAATATCACTATCGTTCAAACTGGCACAATCGTGGCGTTATGACACGTGAGATAGATGTCATACGTCAACAAGAAGGTTGGTAATTTTTTTGCTAATTCTAAATGAGTTCTTGGACCATAATGGAATCCGTCACGTGCAAAGTCCAATTGAGTCATTGGTGAAATTAGATCTTTACCTAAATCTGCATAGTCAACAGGTTGATTGTGCCAGTTAGATATAAAACTATGCACCAATTTGGTATCACCGGCCAGAGCCTGTATCGTTTGGAAGTTTGCAAACCAATTTTGATAATTCTCTTGTGAAGAATATAACGGTTCGCACTCAGTGCGTTCATCATCGTGCCAGTCTGGTCGAGGTCGCTCTCTACGATGACTGAATGTATACCGCCAACAAAATCACAATATATATTGACACATTGTATGAATAGTCAAAAAATACAAGAGACATTTCCTGGGCATCATGTTGTGTTTATCAAAAGCAATCTGCAAGCAAGTTTACAAAGAGAATGGGTATTGCACGGACATCAAAGATATTTAGATCAAACACCAAAGCATTCAGTGTCAAGACTTGAACATTATTGGGCGTTCAGAGCACCCTGTTGGCCCGATATTGACTACGAATACCAAATTGATCAATTGTCCGAGAACATCAAACAAGAACTCGAACTTGATTATGCCAAAGTAGTCAATGGACCAGTGGATGCAGTGCCTGGCATGCTGGTACAATTAACACAGAACATAATAAACAAGATTAATTCAGCATATGAAATTATTCAATGGCATCTTGATTACTATGATCAATACCCTGTTGACTTTTCCTGTGCCAAACAAGTAGTAAATATTGACTGTGATTGTAATGAGTTTGGTGCGTTAATGCAAGTAGAACTCAATCGATATCAAAGCGAAATATTCAACCAAGTATGGGACACTGTTCATGAGCAATAAAAGTGTATTCATGGACTCAGCAGAGCAAATGAAACAACAGTTGGGTCCTGCGCTGTGCCTGGCCAAATGGAAGCAGGTCAGTCTACACTTGCCCACAGGACTAAACAACTCCTGTTACCATCCACCCTTGCATGCTATTGACCCAGTGGAAATACAGTTCAGCCCCGGTGCCCTGCACAATACTGCACACAAAAAAGCACAACGACAGTTGATGTTGACGGGGCAACGTCCCTCAGAATGCTCCTACTGCTGGAACATGGAAGATGCGGGCAAACTCAGCGACAGACACTATCGTTCAGGTGAACCCTGGGCCGCAGTGGACTTTGAACGGATAAAGAACAGCACAGGAGCCGAAGATGATGTTATCCCTAGTTATGTTGAAGTTAATTTTAATCACGCTTGCAATCTTAAGTGTAGTTATTGTAGTCCTCAATTTAGTAGCAGTTGGCACGATGAAGCCCAGAGAATGGGTCCTTATCCTACCAGTACTTCGCACAACAGCCTGGATCATTTTACCGGGAATAGGCGCATTATTCCTGCCCGAGAGCATAACCCTTACGTAGAAGCATTTTGGGCATGGTGGCCCACGCTATACCCTGAGATCAAACATTTTAGAATGACAGGTGGGGAACCACTAATGGACCGCAACACCTACAGAGTGTTTGACTATGTGTTAGAGAACCCCAAATCTGACCTGCACCTGAATGTTACTAGTAACTTTTCAGTAGAAGACCAGTTGTTTGAAAAGTACATATCCTATGTAAAGCGTCTTTGTAATGCCAACATAGAACACTTCATGCAGTATGTGAGTTTAGATGGCTGGGGCACTCAAGCAGAATACATACGACACGGTATGGCGTTTGATCTAGTATGGTCACGTGTGGATCAATACTTGACTCAAGTGCCCTCCTACAACAGTCTAACGTTTATTATAACCATGAACAATCTCAGTGTGAGCAGTTTGCAGCAATTGTTAGAGGGCATACTAGAACTACGGCGTAAGCACAGTACCACGTACCAACGTGTGTGGTTTGATACACCTGTACTACGTGAACCTGCGTGGCAAAGTCTACAGATCTTGCCCGAGTCATATGTGCAACGATTGGAAAGCGTTCGAGACTGGATGAGCCAACACTTGGTCACAGATGCCAATCCTTACAACGGATTCAAGGACTACGAAGTAGCACGACTAGATAGAGACATTGCCTGGATGCGTAGTGCTCAAGCCCAAGATCATACTCTGGCTCGTGCAGACTTCTATAGATTCTTTGCGGAACATGATCGCCGCAGAGGCACAGACTTTTTAAAGACCTTTCCAGAAATGAGATCCTGGTGGACAGAATGTGAGTATCATGCTAGGTAATCGTAAACTAATACTGGACATATTTTGTGAAGTATATGACTTACTTGAACCATGGATGGACGGAGATTTTTTTGATTTCAGCAAACATGAAATAATTCCGGGTGCGGTGTATTTAATTGGTCGAGCACAGATGAATCATAATAAAGAATTAATACGTCGACTGATTGAATCTAACACCATACGTGTAGTACTAAGCAATCCTGCTGAAGGATCAGAAACTTTAAGATATCACTGTGAATATGTACACAAATGCGGCGATCTAGTCCGTGACCACCGAATGTTGTTGATCGGCGGCGGTGACATGGATGCAGAGTGGCCTTGTTTGCAATATGACAGTTTTTTACCTAAGGTTTTAGACTATGATGAAAATCAGCTGGCCGCAGGTAAGTCATCACGCATATACGATATTAAGAACAAGCCATACAAATTTTTATTTTTAAATGGGCGTAGTCGTGCCCATAGAAAATACCTGTTGGAAAGATTAAGATTAAATGGCTTGTTAGATAAATCCTTGTGGACCAATTTGGAAAATCGTGTTGGTTCGATGGGACAATTAACACTTTGGCATCAAGGACAGGATCTCATGCTCATGCCCACTGAGATCAATACCTTGCCAGCAAAATACGAGGTAGAGAGATATCGTCAACAGATCAACAAAACTTTTGATTCTAAATTTATAAAATATGATTTGTTTAACCAAGAGTGGGGGGAAATCTACATTGAACCTGCACCTTACATAGACACTTATTTTAGCTTAGTCACAGAAACAGTATTTGATTATCCTTACAGTTTTAGAACCGAAAAAATATGGAAGCCCATAGCAATGGCTCATCCTTGGATAGCTGTTGCCAATGCTGGATACTACAGAGATATTAAGAATTTGGGATTCCAGACATTTGGTAACATCGTGGACGAAAGTTTTGACAGGATAGAAGATTCACAAAAACGTATAGAGCGTATTGCTGAAGTGACACAGGATTTATGTCAACAAGATCTTGCCGCTTTTCTTAAAGAATGCTATAGTATATGTAAATACAATCAGCAACATCTTGCCGAAATGCGCATTCAAATCAGGCAAGAATTTCCACAACGTTTTTTTCAATTTATTGCCGATTATAGATTTGATGAATAATTTAGAATTTCGACAGCAGGTGTTAGACCCCATTAGTTCTAGTTTTTGTGCGGCAAAATGGTACAACGCTACCATTTGGTTAGGAAGTGGGCAGACCACAAGTTGCCATCACCCGCCGGCCCATTTGGTGGACATTGATCGAGTTCGCGCCAACCCTAAACTGTTGCACAACACTGATCAAAAGAAAGAGGACCGACGCCGAATGATCCAGGGGGAGCGTCCTCCAGGCTGTGAGTATTGTTGGAAAATAGAAGACATGGGCTCTGACGCTATATCGGATCGTGTGTACAAAAGCAAGATATATCCTATAGAGGCCTTGAATGAAGCATTTGTTACTGCACCCGACGCCGACGTCAATCTCCGTACCTTGGAAATTGCTTTTGACCGCACTTGTCAATTTGCTTGCTCTTACTGCAACCCTGCTTTTAGCACAACTTGGGTTAATGATATTCGACGAAACGGACCATATCAAAATCTTGTTAGTGACGGGCGCAATCACTTTACCCACACCCATGATAGTGCTCAACAGTTTAAGATCACAGAGGCTAATCCCTACATTGATGCATTTTTTGCATGGTGGGAAACGGATCTACATCATACCCTCCAGGAACTTAGAATTACCGGAGGAGAGCCGCTCATGTCCCACCACACCTGGCGGCTCATTGACTGGTTTCGAGACAACCGGGGACGTAGTAGCACACGCCTTGCTATCAATAGTAACTTGGGAACCGAAGTTGACATTGACCGATTGCTTGCCAGCACAGAGGGAATGGCAATCGACTTATACACAAGCAACGAAGCTGTCTCCGTTCAAGCCGAGTACATCCGTGATGGGCTTATATGGGACGACTGGGCCAACAATGTAGAACGATTATTAGATTCAGGCCAGTTCCGCGGAATACATGTTATGGCAACCATTAATGCATTGTGTTTAAGCACACTAGATCAATTGCTGGAATGCATAATGAATTGGAAATTGGAATATGGAAAGGATGCTGTGTCATTTACATTAAATATCTTGCGCTTTCCAAGTTTTCAAAGCCCTTTAGTGCTACCTGATGCTCAGCGCACAGTGTATAGACAACGTCTAGTCACATGGCTGGAACACTGGGCGGACTCGGAATTCATACACGAGCATGAAGTAAATCATACACAGCGATTAATAGATTACTTGGATGTGGTCAAGACCCCGCACTCTGAAGCATTTGATCGGCCCAAGTTATTGAACGATTTTCGACAGTTCTACACACAGTATGATCAACGTAGATCAAAAGACTTCGGCGCCGCATTTCCCGAACTAAAAGAATGGTATAACTTATTATGAACATAGAACAACATCTTACACAATTACAATTGAAATTTGAAGTACTGGCAGTAGTCCACCTGGACGAGTGGACTGATGATTTCGATTTAGGTCGTAACTGGTTGGAAAATAAATGTAAAGAACTACATAGAGATGCATATGAAATTGGACAACGCTTGATTTTTGTTCAACGTCATGATTTCTACACCGATAAACCAGTTGGTGTTATCTTGACAAATTTACAAGAAATTCTGAATTTTGTGGATATATCAAACTTTTTTGTTACACTTGTTACTACTAATTCAAATATCCAAAATGAACTTGCAGAAATTTCCAAAATTAACAAAGATGAAAATCCTATAAATGTTTTATTGGCCGAGGGAGCATTTACCACCAATTCAATTGAGGAATATTCGTTTGAAAAATCACAATATCGTTATGGTTCTACTGATCCAATGAAGATAGATCTTAAATCATTAAGTAAACGCGAAAGATTTTTATTAACAGAGTCCAAAACATTTTGCATGTATCCTTGGATACATTTACACGCTTATCCCACAGGCGAAGCATATCCTTGTTGTCATGCTGAAATGAAACCCGGTGTAATGGGTAACTGTAGAACCAATACACTGGCAGAAATATGGCGTGACGAACCCATGAAGCGACTACGTGCAGACATGCTGACGGAAACCCCACACGCAGCTTGTGTACGCTGCTATGAACAAGAAGAGTCTGGATTCTTTAGTGGTCGTAAATCGGCCAATAAACATCACGGGCATCATGTAAAGAAACTGGATGCCAATCCATTTGAAATGACCTACTGGGATATTCGTTTTAGTAATCTTTGTAATTTAAAGTGTCGCTCGTGTGGACATATCTTTTCAAGCCAATGGTATCAGGATCAAGTGAAACTGGCAGGCTCAGAATGGAAAGAGCGCAATAGTGTATTAAACTATGCAGGTCGCACAGAAACAGACATGTGGACGCAGTTGGAGCCCCATTTAGACTATGTAGAACAAATCTACTTTGCCGGAGGTGAGCCATTACTAATGGAAGAACATTATCGCATATTAGAAGAATTAGTAAAGCGTGAACGTTTTGACGTGCGACTGATATACAACACAAACTTCACACACACAGACTTAAAAGGCCGCTCGGTATTTGAGTATTGGAAGCAGTTTAAAAGTGTAGCAGTGGGTGCCAGTTTAGATGGAATGGGACACCCTGCAGAATACATACGCAAAGGTACTCGATGGTCGGACATTGTACAGAACCGTCACCGAATGATTGTAACATGTCCTGACGTGGACTTTTATATTAGTCCTACACTGAGCATAATGAATGCTTGGCACCTGCCTGATTTTCATAGAGAATGGACAGCCGCTGGATTGATTCGCGCACAGGATCTGAATGTAAACATCCTGCAAAATCCCGCACACTATCGCATAGACATTGCTCCTGCAGAATATAAACAACGATTAGAAGCCAAGTACCTGAAGCATCTGGATTGGATGAGCGACCGTGATCCTTTACAACGTGCCACACAAGGGTTCCGTAGTGCCATTACCTTTATGAACGCAACAGATAATACACAACTAATAGATACATTCTGGCGAAAAACACATGAATTAGATAGTATTCGAAATGAAAACATCCTAGATGTACTTCCAGAATTGGCTGTATTAAAATGAACTTACCACAAGACAAATTTTGCGTGTTACCCTGGATCAGCTTAGAAGCCAGTCCCATCGGGACTGTGCGTCCGTGTTGCTTGGCCGATGACGAAATTGTAGATAATGAGGGCAATAAGTTTGATTTAAATACCGCCAATTTCCAAGACATACAAAACAGTACACACATGCGAGGACTACGCCAACAATTTCTGGACAGCCAACAACCGCAAACATGTCGCAAGTGCTGGTCAGAGGAACGGGCGGGACGCACTTCAAAACGCATGCACACTCTGGACAGATTAAAGCACATGGGTATTTCGAATGAATGGACAGCAGATGCCAAGCCACTAATTTTCCTGGATCTCAAACTAGGCAATATCTGCAACCTTAAATGTCGTATATGCGGATCTTGGTCATCAAGTCAATTTGCCGCAGAAGATATTGCGCAACTACCCCGTGACGAGCAGAAAAAGTCACACGCTTACACAATGCTACGGTCCGGTGCCTGGCCCAGAGAAAATCAGCAATTCTGGAGCGAAATAGATCATCATTTGACGGACATACGCTATATAGAATTCACAGGCGGTGAGCCTTTTATGATCGCGGAACATTTTGATATGTTGCAGGGCATGGTGGATCGCGGTATTGCTGATCAAGTTGAAATCCATTACAACACAAATGGCACACAATATCCTGAACGTGGGGAACAAATTTGGCGTCATTTCCGCAAGGTAGAAATTGCCTTTTCAATAGATGATGTAGGCGTTCGTTTTGAATATCAACGTTCTAATGCTGAGTGGAAACTGGTATGTGAGAATATGGATCGTTTCCGGAAATTGCAAGAAATATATCCTTGTATTCATTTGCAAATCTGTGCCACAGTGAATGTGTTTAATATTCGCTACATAGATCAATTGGCTGTGTGGTTGGATCGCTACACCGACAACTTGGAATTTGTGTATTGGAATGTCATGCATGATGCCTGGTACTTCTCGGTTGCTACCTTGCCCGACACAGCCAAAACAGCCTTGACTGAACATTTAATTTCGGCACCTATTCCCCTGCGTTGGCAAGGTGAATTTGCACGTATTGTGGATTTTATGAATGGCGGCGCAAGCACAGATGGATTTATGTTGCGAATGAAAATTCGGGACTTGGATCAGAAAAGAAATACCAATTTTGCTGTAACCTGTCCTGAAATGGCGGCACTGATTGAGTATGGCATAGCTTAGATTAATCTTCAATATAGGCATTATCGTTACTACAAGGAAAGATTTAGATGAAAAAAATATTAGTATGCGGAGCAGGTGGATTTATTGGCTCACATCTTGTGCGTAGTTTAAAAGCACAGGGTCATCATGTGATAGGAGCGGATTTAAAGCTCCCCGAATTCTCAAATTCACTTGCGGATGAATTTCATCAAGTGGACTTACGCAACAAGCAACAGGTAACTTGTTTAATTATGAAAGATATAGATGAAATTTATCAACTTGCAGCGGACATGGGCGGGGCAGGATTTATCTTTTCTGGGCATAATGATGCAGATATCATGCATAACAGTGTTATCATCAATTTGAATATCTTGCACGAAATGACCGTTAAAAGAATACCCAAGATTTTTTATAGTTCCAGCGCCTGCATTTATCCTGAACGCAATCAACAAGATCCTGACAATCCTGTCATGACCGAAGTCTCGGCGTATCCTGCAGACCCTGACTCAGAGTACGGCTGGGAGAAACTGTTCAGTGAACGTCTGTATGCCAGCTTTGCCCGCAACTATGGCATTGATGTACGCATCGCTAGATTGCACAACGTATTCGGACCGGAATCAGCATACACAGGCGGGCGTGAAAAGGCGCCGGCAGCCATGTGTCGCAAAGTGTTAGAAAGCACAGGCACAGTGGATGTATGGGGGCCAGGGCATCAAACACGAAGTTTTATGTACATAGATGAATGCATTGAAGGCATTGACAGATTAATGGCCAGTGATTACACTCAGCCCTTGAATATAGGTTCAGCCAGAATGATCAGCATCAATGAACTGGTGTACATGATTGCTGATCTTTGTGATAAAAAGATCATGATTAACAATGTGCCAGGGCCACAAGGTGTAATGGGTCGAGTCAGCGATAACACACAAATTCGTCGTGTGTTAGACTGGGAGCCTCCGGACAACCTAGAATCAGGGCTGGAACAAACATTAAAATGGATTGCTCAACAAAGCTATGCACAAGCCTGATACCATGTGCCTTGCACCCTGGGTGCATACATATCTAAGCCCGCAAACTGAGCGCAGAATGTGCTGTGCATCACGTGAGCCTGCGCAGAACTTTGAGCAGTATATAGACACTGCCGCAGGCACCGGCCAGTACATACCCGTGACTCTTGAGACGCACTGGAATTCAGACCACATGCGATCAGTACGACGCAGAATGATGGCCGGAGAAACACTACCAGAATGTGAGGTTTGTAATGACCGGTTACTCAATGTATCCGTATACCGCGATTATTTTTGGCACCTGTTCCAGGGAAGACTTGACGAAATATGGAATAGCACTGACCAAACTGGATCTACTCATATGCGCCCTGTTTCATGGGATTATAGGTTCAGCAACCTGTGCAACTTCAAGTGTAGAACCTGTGGAGACATGCTGTCCAGTGCATGGGAAACGGAACAGAAACAACATGAAATGGTTGACTGGACTAATGCTAAAAATAATTGGATGCAAAACGATACACGTGCCAAAATCACACACTTTCAAGACAGTCAAATTGAAGCCGAATTCAGTTCAGCTGTTGAGCAACATCGAGTAGAAGAAATATACTGGGTGGGTGGGGAACCGCTGATGTATGAACAGCATTGGCGTTACATGCAACGTATAATAGAATTGGGAGATGGAGGAAATCTTTATGCAAGATATAATACTAATCTTAGCCGCGTCAACTACGGTGGTAACAATCTTTATCGTGATATCTTGGCTCATGTGCGAGACTGGCAAATCTGCGCCAGCCTCGACGGAACAGGAGAAATCGGAGAGTACATTCGCACAGGCCTTGATTATGGGACTTTTTTAAAAAATTTCAACCAAGGATTAGAGATAGCAACTAACCCCAGACAAATGCGCTTGGACTTTACACTTACACTGCCGGGTATGTTTGAAGTGGATCGCATGAATAGTTTAGCCGCCAAATTAGGTGTGGAAATGTTGGCCAAGGTGATCTTTAGCTTCTCACCAGATATTGTTATGAGTCCACTGGCCCTGCCTAGACACATATTAGATCCATGGGTCGACGAGTTAGCAGGCCGCTCCGCAGGTGCCATGCGTGATGTACTGCTACAATTAAAGCTCCGTCCCACATTTGAAGAACAGTGGCCGGACCAATATCGTGCAGGGCTCTCTAAAGGAAAAGCTCGCATATTAAAACTAGAACAAATAAGAACACAAACTGTGACAATGGCTGACATATTAGGTGATAAACCTGATGTATTAAAATGGTGGCTGAAAATTGCTTGACTCAATTGAAATAGACCTGCGTACTGCATACAATGGCATATTGACTGTGTACATAGACGTAGCAGACAACAGTTTGAGTCGTAAATGGCTGTGTGCCGTAAATGATATCATTCAACGTGATCTGCATTTAGAAAAGAATTTTTGTTGGCTGGGCTGGACAGAAAGCACAAGGAACGCAGAATATTTGTGTACACAGATTAATAAATCAATAATGGCCATCAACGCCAGCACGTTAGATTATCGTATACAAGACTTCTTCACACCTGCCAATGTAATACAAGCAGATCTAGACATTGATCATGCGCGAACGAATCAACTGCATCGTTATTTTGAAGATCTACAGGGCACAGCAGGTGCCATGAGTGCGCATTATACCACAGCTGACGATCACACACGCTGGCACATACGTCAACTGAACCTGTTGTGCCATGAACTAGAAAGCCTAGTGTTGAGCATGCGCAAATTAAAAGAAGCACCTGAATGGCGCAGACCCAGTCAACTCATGTGCTGGTTAAATTCTCCAAGATTTGAATTAGAGGCGGAAGATCTTGAATTGTTTGGAATAGAAACAATCAACAGAAAACTAGGCGGTGTATATGTGGGAGTTAACAAAGCAGTGGGCAAGCATCACTGGGAGGTGTTTCAAGATGAAGGAAGGGATAGTCGCATTAGCGAACTGGTTACTACAGGACTACGCACACAGACTCAGGCCGCTGCGGACTTTGATATTGAATGGGCACGTGATCCCGGCGCATACCCGTGGCAAATTGCACAGATGGCAGAATTTCGAACGTGGCTTGCCCGGAATGGATTCGACCCAACTGACCCCGGTCTTACAATCGGCCACCCGCAGGTGGGGCAAGTTGATCTTGAAAGGTCATTTGGTACAACGGACTACCAAGCAATCTGGGCACAACTAGCCCAGCACATGGATGTGTATTCAATTCGCACCTCAAGTGCTCGTGCTATATATAACTATAGCTGGAGTGATCCAGACTATGATCTACAACAAATAAGGGCACTAAAATGAATTGGATTCGCAGACTTTGGGATAGAATTACGCTAGAATATCGTTATCGAAAAAAACTTAAAGAACTACGCAAACGAGATCCATTTATCTACAAATGAATATACTGGGCATTTCAGCAGGCTTTCATGATGCGGCCGCAACAGTAATCTCTCCAGACGGAGAAATACTGTTTGCTGGTCATTCAGAACGTTACAGCAAACGGAAAAATGATGCAGACTTTTGTCGGGGCTTGTTGGATGAAGTTCTTGAATATGCCCCCGAAACAGTGGCCTACTATGAACGCCCTTGGAACAAACAATTCAGACAATGGTATGCAGGCCAAGGCATTGAGTGGGACAAACTAACAACAAAACAAATACTAAAAAAGCAGTTGGGCGGACAAGTTGAACCTGAGCGTGTGCATAGTTTTAATCATCACCAGAGCCATGCGGCAGCGGGCTTTCAAACAAGTTCATTTGACCGTGCCACAGTAGTGGTAATAGATGCAATAGGTGAATGGGATACTATCAGCATATGGGGTGCAACGTATGATTCAAAAGGTATGGCGCGGTATAAAAGATTATGGCGTCAGATTTACCCACACAGCATTGGATTGTTTTATAGTGCAGTTACTGAGCGTATTGGACTACACCCACTAGACGAAGAATACATCACAATGGGCATGGCCGCATGGGGCCGCAATGTCTGGTATCATGACATGCGTGAGCACGTGATTGCTAGTGAACGTGAAATACGATTACGGCACAACTTTCACACAGGCATGAGTCAAGACTTCCTAGTAGGCTCTAGCAATGAAAACATTGCGGCCGCGGCACAACTGGTGGCAGAAGATCTTATTAGACAAGTAATGATTCGTGCCAGAAACTTTGAATTTAGTCATAATCTGGTATATATGGGTGGGGTGGCACTGAATTGCACAGCCAACCGTATGTTAGGAGATTACTTTGAAAATATCTGGATTATGCCTTGCCCTGGTGATGCTGGTAGCAGCCTCGGTGCTGCCGCTTTGGCTCATGGGCGTAGAGTTAACTGGCGCAACAGTTACCTGGGCCATTGCATTCCAGGTGTTTATCCTGTTAATAAGTTGCTGGACGGGCTTCTTAGTGACAAAATTGTGGGAGTCGCCTCCGGAAAGACCGAGTTCGGTCCCCGAGCACTCGGAAACCGTAGCCTCTTGGCAGACCCTAGAGGCAGCGAGATCAAGGAGAAAGTAAATGCTATCAAACGTAGACAACAGTTCCGGCCTTTTGCCCCGGTCATACTGGCTGAGGTGGTTCATGACTATTTTGATATGCCAGCCGGTTGGAATCATAGTCCTTATATGCAGTCAGTCGCTAGGTGTCGCCAGCCTGATCTTACTCCTGCTGTGTGTCATGTTGATGGCACCAGCCGAGTACAGACTGTGGCGCGGGACGGTTCAGGCATAAGAGAACTCTTGGAAAAATGGTATGTGATGACAGGCTGTCCCATGCTGTTAAACACGTCATTGAACATACGCGGCGAACCCATGGTAAACGATCGTACAGATGCTGATCGTTTTGAAGCCTTATATGGCGTAAAGGTCTGTTCATGATTGCACAAACTCGCACAAGATATCACAACAATTTTTCTTACTTTGTTAATGATGAAATGATTGGCAGTAGCCTACAACGCTACGGAGAATACCAACAATTGGAGTTGGATTTTTTGCTCAGTGTACTCACCCCTGAAAGTGTGGTCTACGACGTGGGCGCCAATGTTGGCTATCATACCACAGCATTTGCCAGTCGAGTACAGCAGGTAATATCCTTTGAGCCCAACCCACAAAATTTTGCACTGCTACAACAAAACACAGCAGACCATGATCGAGTCACAAGATATCAAGCAGCAGTATCAAACACTCTGGGCACAGGCTACATCAACGACTTTGATCCTGCGGTGTATGGCAACTTTGGTCACATGACCATGAGCACTTCAGGAATACCGGTGCCCTGCATGACCCTGGATTCATTAAATCATGCACCACCGGATTTGATCAAGATAGATGTAGAAGGTCATGAGTATGAGGTGCTGCAAGGCAGTATACACCTGTTGGAAAGTCGTCGACCTGTGGTGTATTATGAGGCAATAGAAACTCCCGATCTCGGCGAAATCTACCGCATGCTCACAGCCTTGGACTATAGGTTGTATTGGTTGTGTATACGAAACTACAATCCCGGTAATTTTTTAAATCAGCAGGAAAATATCTATCTGGACTCTGCACTAATGAGTATCTTGGCCTGGCCAGGACATTTTGAACCCTTGCCACTGGATCCTGTACAAGGCGAACACGATTGTCCACAAAGATTTTACATAGATGGCAAGATGTAGATTACAGATAAGTTTCTAATCCGCCACGTCGACGGATGTCTTGTGTACAGCATGAGATACCACCGTCCCAAAAGTAACTGTGACGCAGTTCACTGATGATAGGCTCTATCCGATGCTTACGGCAGTAGTCAAACACTTCCTTGTTGTATGCTGAGAAGATAACGTTTTCTTCGTCTAGCACCAAACAGTTGACGTCAAACACAGTTTCAGCAACAAAACCAGTCCACTTACGGAGATAAGTGTTGACAAATTGTGTGAACTCTGCGGTAGGCGTTTGTCCCTGTACATACCAAGCTCCGGGGCTTTGTTCGTACTTGAACTTGCCCACTTCCATTGCGGCCCATATGCTTGAATCCCATATCTTGCATACGTCCCAGCCTGGAAAGTCTTGACCAAGATCCAAGTGTACGTCGTGCTTGGAACTTAGTAACACTCCGGGCTTGAGAATAGCAAACACAGCATCTCCATGGCCATCAGTCACAGCTTCATGTATGCGATATTCATGACCTAATACGTTATCTACAATCCAACGGGTTTGTTCTGGCTTTAAGAAATCGCTATTGTCAAAAAACACATCACGTCCCACACGTATGATACAACTTGCACTGGCTTGGTTAAGAACACAGTTCTCGTCCCAACCTGTGGGGCCGTGTGGGTTAATAACTATACCACCCACAGACTCATACTCTCGACACAAGCCATCCAGTTCCTGCATGGCCAACACACGTAGCAGTTTGTCGCCTAGCGTGATTTGCCAGTCTCTTGGTGTCAACGGAGGAAGCGGCGCTCCGCGACCGTACACTTGATTGTTTATAAACTGGTCTCGATCAGGTAGATCAGGGCGACGTACTCGAGCACCCGACTTTTCTATTGTGCGTTGCAAATTAGCAAGATCTTCCTCAGTTTCCAAAAGGATTTGTTGTAACTGATTGCGCACTTGTGCGTTCTTAATGAAGTCAAAATAGTCTGGGCTGTACGCACGGCCGACAATGACTTCTTCAAGTGGTTGCCAACTTGT
>Ga0181356_1000665_pt1 | contig 14910 bp, 21 predicted proteins | sample Fa13VDMM110SN_FD_130104 | JGI IMG/M metagenome (GOLD analysis project Ga0181356, IMG submission 130104) | Freshwater viral communities from Lake Michigan, USA - Fa13.VD.MM110.S.N | ecosystem: Environmental > Aquatic > Freshwater > Lake | place: USA: Michigan | collected 2013-09-24 | reverse complement strand
CCAGCCTCGGCAAGGATCTTGCTGGCCAGAATAAAATTAGAAAGCCAACGGTCAGGGATTTGATGTTTGGTACTTACATAAACGCAGTTGATGCCTGCATTAATAAGTACAGCAGCACAGCGAGAGCATGGATTCCAAGTAATGTAAGCAGAAGCTCCTTCAGTGCTGACACCGTGAAGCGCAGCAGTGGTAACAGCATTGATTTCAGCATGTACAGTAATCTCATACTTTTGTTCACGATCCATAAGTCGATCAAAACTGTCACTAATTCCTTTAGGAAATCCGTTGTAACCAGTTGAGATAACTTTTTTGTTTTTAACAAGGATGCAACCTACTTTGGTTGATGGGTCCTTACTCCATGTGGCAACCTCATGAGCAAGCTTAATGAACCGCTCGTGCCACTTCTCTTCTTGTTCAGTCATTGGTGTAATGCGCTAAGCATTGGTAGAATAACAAAGATACAGCACTAAATAAAAGTGTACACTAAACCAGAACTGCGCGAGCAAATTAAAAATCGCGTCATGGCTGGATCCAAGGGCGGCCGACCAGGCCAATGGTCAGCACGTAAAGCGCAACTTGTTGCACAAGAATATGAAAAAGCCGGGGGCGGCTATAGCGGTAAAAAAACTGATAAACAAAAGTCTTTACAAAAATGGGGCGAAGAAAAATGGCAAACAAAAGATGAATATGAAAAAAGGTCTAAAGCAAAAGCTAAAGCCAAAGCCCACAAAGAATCAAAACAATGACAGCCGACAAAGCAATTCAACCTGGTTATACCAAAAGATATCTTCCAGAGAAAACGTGGGCTTCTTTATCTAAAGAAGAAAGGGAAGAGACTGAGCGCAAAAAACGTGCAGGCAGTAGAGAAGGAAAACAATTTGTACCTAATACAGAGACAGCAAAAAAAGCTGGTAAAGCTGTCCGTGCTGCTAAACGTTACAAAAACAGGTAATTTTTTATGTGCACAGCGCTTGCTGAATGCACTATAGTAGGCAAGCGCTAACAATTTAAATGAGCTACTTAAATCACAACCTGCCAACATTTACTTGTTACATTCGCAACGAATTCCTATACAACCATAAGCAAGGGCACGGCGATGTAACGTTATGTGACGTGCACTCCGTAGCCTCCCTGGAGAAACACGTTCCGTTGTTTGAAGTGTTCCTAGAGAATGGTGTCAACTGGACAAGGCGTCCTATCCATGCTCTCTGTTGGAAACCAGACGCTCCTAAACCGGAATTAAACGATTGCATGTGGTGGGATTGTTTTTCTCCTTATGTTGACGTACAAGTTAGGGCACGGCTTTCAAATTTACGTGCACAACTGATTAACTCCAAGGGTGAGAAAAATAGCGGCATCTATATGTTTACTCTTGATTGGTCTTGGGAATCCAAATCAACTCTCAATACTAATTTTAGTGAGACACCTGAACACAAGTGTGCACACTTCTTCCGGATGGATGACGGTAACTTCTACGCCTACCCCAACAACCGAATCATTTGGTACGATGATGCGTGGCTTAAGAACAGAATTGAAAAAAATCCTGGCTATGAAATTGATTTAACTGAGTACAGCGTTGAAAATTCACGCATGATAGAAACATCCGATCATTTTTTATATGAAACAACTACTGCATAAATCAAAAAAAATCTTGCAAACTTTAAATTTATTGTTGATTAGACCTAGCTAGAATGGCAAGAACAGAAAGTATCAAATAAAATGCCCGCTTCTAGTTTTTTTGGCGGACTCCAACGTTTTGCTGGTCAAGCATATGGTGCTTTAGATCGTTCTGTTGGAGGCGTGCTACCTGGTGGTGCAGATAGCCCAATTATTGGAAAAAGTAAACCATATTTTGAACGTCCGGACATTAAATTTGTTATGAATAAAGTTCCGCTGGGAACTTCATTTTCTCCAACTGTTTTTTCATCTCCTTTTGAAAAAGATTTAGGAAAAGCAGTTGATGCGTCTGCGTCTGTCATTGCTGGAGCTAGACCTGTTGTGCAAAGCGTGTTGTCTTCTCCACCTCTTCGTGAAACAACCTCTTCTGTATTAAATCAACTACCAGTATCAGCTAATTTGTTTGGCAGATATTTTACAGGTATTGGATCGCAAGGTCTTGAATTACCTCAATCATTTATTCAAGATACTGGAAATGCGGTTAGGAGCTCAGCTGCTGGCATTACAGGATTAAAAAAAAGATTTGAAGTACAAAGAAGCCAAGCTGAGGGAGATTTGTCCAGAATAAAAGAAGGTCAACATATTGGTGTTGATTATAAAACTGTTAATGATAGCCTAGCAGAAATTAAAAGTTTTCAAGATAAATTAAATCAAGGATATGTGCCAGTAGAAACAGCTTATTCATCTAAAGATACAAATCCACTTACGTCATTAGGAACATCTTTAGGTCGGGCTTTATTCAAACCCACAGATAAAGGAGGTTGGAAAACTGAAGAGAAATACGATTTTGCTTATGGTGGCGCGGATAAAACAACAACAACAAAACAAAATGAGTTACTTCCATCTCAAGAATATTCAGAACTTACAGCTTCAGCGTTACTAGATCGTTTTGTAAAAAACAAAGTCCCAGGAATAAGAGGGGCTTCCGGTAGTCCCGCAGCTCTTTTTGGAAGAGCGGTAGTTTCAAAAATGAATCCAGATTCGTTTGAGTATGACATAAACATACCACCTAAATAAAATTAGTGAGTTTCCATCCAGTTTTGTCCTACCCTGGCCTCGCCAGTCATTGGACACTTTAAATTAAAATATTCACCGGCTTTACGGAACGAATCAATAGCCAAATCTTTGTAAAGATTGACATACTCAGGTCGAACTAATGCTTGCACTTCGTCATGTACATGTGCAACAAAGCCGTAATCTTTACCAAACTCTAAACCCTTGGAGGTCATATCATTATAAAGAATTGTAGTAGCTTTTTTAACTGTAATAGCGCCAGTAGATTGTAACAACTGATTCAAAGCTGAATGCAATGAACGAATTGGTAAGCGCCGACCATCAATGCCTAGCAAGTAACCACGTTGTTCAACGCGTTTTGCAATTGCATCTTTAAGTTGTTTGATTGCAGGCAAGTTTGAATAAAATGTGTCAATAGTTTTTTTGCCTAATCTATACTGTTGGTCTTCATTTTTGTCAGGAGCTATAATTGAACCAGTCTTTTTAGCTCCGCCTCCATATAATATACAATAAATTAAACGTTTACTTAGATCTCTTGTTGTTTTATCTATAGGGCTATCAGCACTATGAATACCGAACAAACAAGCATTATGGAAATGAACATCCCTGTCAGGGTTACTAACAAGTTGTGCATACTCTCCTCCATCAAAGTGCGCGAGCATTGCTCCAAGCGCCCTGAGCTCAAGTCCTGATGCGTCGGCGCCAACTAATTGCCACCCTTCAGGGGCATAAAACAAAGCGCGGCACTCAGCCCCATAAGCGTGACCGACGCTAGGTACCTGCGCCATGTTGGGCCTTTTGTGAGCGCATCGCCCAGAAACGCAAGCATTAGTAACAATTTCTCCGTGAATGCGTCCATCTTTATAGATTTGACAGTGTTTAAGCCAAGCTTCCTTGCCATCCGATAGTTGTCCAAGACGTTTGTTTAACAGTTGATACCGCGCTAAGATCTTAGCCTCAGGATACTTAGCCCCTAACGCTTCAAGCACGTCATCATCTACCTGAGGATTCCCCTTATCCGTGGAGTTAAACGTAATTTCAGGATAAAGAGCCGTGAGGCGCTCTGCTGTTTGCTGGCGGGAAGCAGGATTAAAGATTGTGACTTTATCTTTGAGAGGTTTTCCTGTTTTAAGAGAAGTGCGCTTCTCAATAACAGTAGGAAATACTTCTTGAAGCTGATCGTTAATCTCAGATCGTTCAGCTTTAAGTGTATTAACTAATGCAAAAGCTGCTTTCTCATTAAAAGGAAATCCAAATTGTTCTTGTTTTGCCATCACAATAGCAAATTCGTGCTCTAAATCAAGAGAACGTGAATCAGCTTCTTGAGATAACATATAACGATACAAAACGTCGGATACCGCAACGTCTTGTTCACAGTAAATTTGCATTTCAGGCGTCCATTGCGCCCAAGGATTTACAGTTTTGTCTTCTTTCTTGGTATTTTCAGTGAATTTAATTTTGGCGACGCCTAACCGCTCACCCCAAGCAGCCAAAGAATGGCGACCAATGTACTTTGACTCAATGTGCGACCACTTTGCGCGGTCTACAGGTTCTAATTCAGGCCAAAAAAGCCTACTGGAGACAAGCGTGTCATAAAATTGACAAGTAGATTTTAACTTAAGGCTTGGATAAAGTTTTGCAAGTGCGGGAATATCATACTTAAGAATGTTATGCCCAATCAAAAGATCTGCTTCGCTGATATAATCTAAAGCAGTTTCAATAGAAGGATAACCTAAATGATTTGCACAACTAATTACAGTATTGTCCTCAATATTCTTGAGTACAATACAATGCAATTTAGTTATAGTTGATAGCAATCCATCAGACTCAAGGTCAAAGATATACTTTGCCATTAGTAAAATTTGTTATACAATCGGGCAATGTTTTTGGGTTGCAGGTTTTTAGCAACATTGGAGTAATCTGATGTAGCTGCAACAAGTTTTAACACGTTGTACGCTTCTGTTAAATCGTAAACGCATAAAGCTTTGTTTAGTACAGCTGTATTATCAACTGGCATCAGTTCAAAGCTTTGCTTGTTGCTGGTAAAGCATAGCACTGAGTCCAGATTATTAGTGCAAAGGACGTAACCGCTGTGCATGGCTCAGTCCTCAAGCGCTTCGCGGTTAGGAATGGCCCGCATGAGGAAAAGGTCCAAGGCAATGTGGATCAAGAGAGGAGCCATCTTGAACGCTGCTGGGGGCAAGCCACCAAACAAAGCGCTTAGCTTTTCGCTAAGGTCGCCGCGATGAAGGATCTCAAACTCAATCGAGAACATTTGAGCTACACTAAGGATGAAATCATCCAAAGAATCGTCTGGGTGCTTTAGTTGTTCAACAATCTCCCAGAGTTCGTCGTCCTTTTGGATCAACATCATTAACTCTTCCATCAGTGACGTACCGTGTTAGCCGCCACAATAGAACGTCTACATTCACGGTTAACGGTCAACTGTGTAAAATTTTTTTAGAGCCTATTAGAGAGTACAGGCCTGGGTTTTGGATTTGGAACGTAGGGTTTGCAATTGGCAAGTCACGTCGCCAACTAAACGATTGGTATTGGCGACGCAATAATAAACGTCGGCGATCCCTGGAGAACAAACTTGTTGGCAAATCTGGAATAAAAGCAATTGCCAAAGGATTTCAAGAAGTTCTTAAATTGCGTTGGTTTGTTGAACCAGGTGACGTAATACAACTTGATTGCACATCAGGTGATCCTGATCGGCAGTTTTATGCATGGAGCAGATGGCACAAATATCATCCAGAATGGGCAATTAATCGTGATGAGCGGAAGTTTTTTTGGTATCGTCCGCCTTATCCAGAAGATCCTATTCGAGAACAGTATTGGATTCGTCCTGTACTTCCCGAGAATTTACTTGCAAATACATCTGGGCAGAACTATTATTCATCTTTTCGTATTCTTCCAAAATCTCCATGTACTGCTCTATCGATGGAGCAAACGCTTGATCTATTAAGCCAGGCTCTACATAATCAATAAGGATATCTACAATTTCCCACACTGCTTCATTTGATTCTTTTGTAACGTCCCTAAGCAGTGCTTCGCAAGTTTGGGCAAGCCAAGCGTTTGGATCTTTTTTAGGATTTACGTAAGTCATTTTGTTAACAAAAAGATACAAGTAATGCTGACCACAACAAGCGGTACAGCACGAAAACATTTTGCCGTAGCGCGAAACCAAAGCAAAGAAATAGGTGGAATCATGTTAAGATTTCTTTGGTCGGAAGAAGAACAACGTCACGGCCGTATTACCGGGGTGTCTCAGTTTTTGTTGTTTCCTGAGACATGTAAGCGAAGGGTTGTACCATTGATCACGGTGCAACCCCGCCCCACTTTAAATACAGAATTTTTAAGAGTGTGAGTGTTCCGCAATAGGAACTTAACCAGGTGCGGCCTGGAACTCACACTCTTCGTAAATACAGACGTACCAATTGGGCCTGAACCAAAAGGTACGCCAACCAGTGGCCACTGGGGTCTGCAGAACCAACGAAATTTTAACACATATTTTTGCTAAAATCTTTTTGTTGTTTGTTAACGATTAAATAACATTTCAGATACACCAAATTCACCCCGTCTAGGATTAAAACGTTCTTTAGCTAATTGAAAACGATTTTTTAACTCATTACCAGCAGCAACAGCGCCTGCCGCAATACCTGTAGTCATAGTTGTTGGAAACCTGTTCTGAATTTGTTGTTGCGTCATTATTTGTTTTTGTTGAGGAGTTAATGCTTTAAGTTCTGGCGTTGTTGTGCGCACTGAAGTTTTAAAATCAGGATTTGCATAACCTGTTCTAGGAACTGTACCAATAGTTTGCCTAAATTTTGACATAAGACCTTCTCCAGTTTGCTGGCGAGAAACCTCATCAAAAGCATTTGCACTGCGAACTAAAGCAAGGCCTGCTACCACACCTGGCGTAAAAAGAGCTAATGCAGGAGCTGCTGTAACTGCAGCACCTGTGGCAAGAGCAGTTGGAATTCCGCTAGCAAAATCACCTGCCATACGTTTTAAACCTTGAACAGGTTTGCCTGCATAGAAATCTTGAACTGTTTCTCGAGAAGGAACTAAATCAGCAGCATTAACTGATAAACTGTTATTTAATCCACCTCTAAGCTTATAACGAAGAGAATCTGTAGTTATAACAGGACGTGTAAAATCAACATTGCGTGCTTGTTCAATAAGACCTAATGGATTATTGCGTAAAGAAGAAACATCTTGTGTTTCCGGAAAATTATAAACAGCCCGAACCATAGGATCTTTTAATGTTTCAGGATCAAATTCTTTTTGTTCTCCTTTACTATTAAGCCAAGTAGTTGGCCCTAATTTTTTACTTTTAATTTGATGTGCGTTCCGCATATCGTATAATTCACGCTGGTGAAACGTATAACCTACGTTAGGACGAATTCTTCCTCCTTGAGTGTTTTCTGGACGTTCCCATGAATTTCTAAATTCTTCATCACTTGGCATTCGATTTAAATTTGTTTGAAAAGGTTTACCAGTTATTAATGCGTCGTTACTTGTTTGTGCGTACCATTTTGCACGTGCTCCTGAACTTCCTCCTAGAGGTTGCGCAATAAGTGTGTCACCTATTGGCACATGTCGTAAAGCTTCACCAACCATATAATTTGCAGAAGGAGAAGTCAATGGCTCATTGAGTTTTCCTTTTATTTCTTCTATTTCCCGTAAAGTAGCTGGCAGTGGTTTAGAAGATTGGCTAACGTATTTTTCTTTTTCTTTTAAATCTTTTAATATAAGTTTTTTTGAAGCAAAACCAAAAGGCCCTTCAAAACTTAAACTATGTTCTCCGGCCTTTGCAAAAATGTGAACTTTTGCACCAAATGGCGATTGATAATCTATACTTGAATTAGAACCGTGCCCACGAGTTTTTTCTATAGGTGTAAAATTATTTATAAAATTAGCTGCGCGTGCATTAAGAAAAGAACCAGCTTCTATTCCGCTGTCTGGTTTAACTGCAGGATTTCTTAAAGCAAGCGGATTAGCAATAAAATCCGGATAACGGATTTTTTCAAAAACCCTAGAAACAACGTTTCCACCTTCATTTTTAATTTCTTTTCTAATATTTTTTTCGACGTAGTTTACAATTGCATTGCTAATTTGTACATCTGTTTTAGAAGCACTGTCAGGGTCAGGGAATGCAGTAAACTCGTCTATTAGAGCAGGTCTATTTGACAAAAATGATTTTGCAGATTGCGGGGTTGACCTGTTGTTTGCCCGGCTTTCGTTGATTGAATCAGCATCTGCAAAACTATTTTCGTCAAATAAATCTGTTCTAATATTTGAGGGTTCTGCCGCCATGTTAGGTACTTCAAATTGAATGTCCCGAGAAGCAAAAGGTGGCCGACCAGGCGGCATTGGCCCCCTTACATATGAGTTAAGAAACTCTTCACGACTTGGCATTATTAAAATTAAATTAATTCTTTTATCAGTTTAGCTCAACCTATATTACAGATGTACGCCCAAAGTTGAGTAGGCGGTTCTTTAAAAAAGTAAGTCAAAACAGGGCAAAGCCAAATTTCTTTTTCATAATTGGTTTTCCAATCAAGAATTTTAGAAGATTTGTAAATTGATCCACCATATTCAGGGCGTAGATAATCTAAAATAATATCTGCGCCTTTAAGTTGATAGCTGTCAAATCCAATTTCAATTTTTTTACAAATTTTTTTATCTCTGGTCAAAAGAATAGAATCAATTAAAGCGCTAGCTTGGTTCATTAATGGTTCATTTTTTACTTTTAAATCATCTTCAAAATCATAATCAAAACTCCACAAACCGTTGTGAGCATTTTTTTCGCAGTCAAGAATAAACAACATGATTTTAATGTTTTTAAGTGTTTTTAAATTAAAGCTCTTTAAACAATCTTAAGTTCTTCTTCTAGTTTGTCAATGTATTCTTGTTCACGTTTTTTACGTGCAATTGTAAGATTTACAAGACTATCCTTTGCTTCAATAAAAGAAGTTGTAATAGTTAAAGGCGCTCTTAATACAGGCTTACCTTTATGCACTGGCGACCAACCTATAGCATAATTAGGTACACCAACTTCAACAGTAAACCAAACATGGTGGCATGCACAACATTTACGTTTACGTACAATTTGATCATCTAAAGCTTGTGTTACCACTACTGCGCGGTGTGTAACCCACTTACATTCAGGACAGTTCATGCAGGAGGTTGTGCAAGGTTTGCGTTGGCGGTAAGCAGAGCATAAACACAGCCCATAATCTCATGTAGATCTTCTTGAGAAAGGTTCTCAATAACGATGTTATGAGATTGCATTCTGAGCAGCAGGGAAGCAAGCCCTTTTTGATCGTAGTAACCTGAACAGTGAATAAAAGTTTGATCAGTCATTTAATTAACATTGAAAATAAAGAAGCAACAAGAAACCAAGGCCAAAATAAACTTACAATCAAAAGCCCAAGCCAATCTGCTTTGTTAGTAATAGAGTAAGCAGCAATAGCCATACAAGAAGCAAAGAACGAATAAACCAAGATAAATTCAATCATTTGAATGCAGCCTCACCAATAGTAGGGAACTGTTCAATGAAAATTTGTTTGCAGCCTTCTGCAATTAACCGATGCTCTAGCTGTGTTTCTTTTGATGCACGAACATTGATATAGTGTATCCACGACCGCAAAGTGCCGTGCATATATAAAGTAGTTTGTGTACTGAGTGGAAGAATGCGACGTGCACATTCTTTGGCTACACCATTGTCAAGCATGTCTTGATAAAGTTCGCTAGCTTGCATGTATAACGTCATAATTTCTTCGGTTAAAACAGCTACTGTACCTAAATCAAGATCATCTGTACTGTTTTGCCTGTTCTTTAAATCTTGTTTGCGCAACTCTGGAATAGTAAGCGGCTGTGCTTCTGCATACCTGGTACTAAACTCTTGAAAACTAAATGAACGATGGCGTAATATCTGCGCAGAGATATCACGTTCAGTGTCAATCTTTATACAAAGACTACACATCTCAAATGGGCTCCAGTGCTGGTGATCAATTAGATACCGCAAAAGTTTTGGTGCTGTTGCTGTGTTGTTTTCATTGTCTGGGTTAGATACCCTAGCCATTTTTGTTATTAAAGCTTCTGCATTTGGCGTGCAGTGAACAAGTTCAACAGTCATAGTTGTTTAATCAATAGTGGAAAACAAAAACACTTTAATTGTTTGCCCATCATCTTGCAAACTAACCTGCACGTTAGAGCATTCATAACGAACCAGTTCTCGGTCATTGCCGCCAGCAGCTCCTTGCACAATGCGCGGAAGTCAGTGGTCATTGGTGGTTCCTCAGTTCGGTGGCAATGGCGAGGATCTTGCGGCGCACCTCATGCTTGGCATTCCTAAGGCCTTCCATGTATTCGCTCATTGGGTATCGCCCCGGGTGTGGCACCACCTGATCCGCAGCAGCACGAAGGGCGGCGGCAATACCTTGAGCAGTAGTACCAGCCTGGCTAAACACCATGTTGGCAGCATCTAGCACGGTTTGGGCGCTTGGTAATAGTTCAGTCATTTCCTCATCTGTCGGCACCGGGGGCTGGACCATTTTCGTAGCGTCAGGAATATGGTTAGCCTGAGTGTCTTCTTCTTCTTCTTCATCCATAAGCAAAACTTCCATTACACAGGTAAGTAATTCTTCAACAAAATCTTCTTGATGCATTTTTCTTAATGCGCTAAGTTGAACTAACTTCCAATGAGTGTCTTCATTAAACTCGAGATCGTAACGAAACATTTTTGTCATGGGTTTTTTGTTATCAGGTAATTCTGTAACTTTAAGATCAGCAAACAATTCATTGTTTGTTGAAAACTTCCAATCAAATTGTTTAATCATTAGTAAGAAATCCTCACACGAGCAACACCATTAAGAGGAACACCTAATCGATAAGCTGCTCCTGCAGATAAATCAATAGAGTTGCAATCACATCTGTCTCTAATAGGAACAACCAATGTACGATTACCGTTTTTAACGGTTACCCTGGTGCCACACGGGAGGTAAGGATGTGCTGCTGAAATTTCCCAATGACGATAGGTGCCGCCACAATAATCTGGCCGATTACTATACCAAGGATCGTAAACAGTTGCTGTAACTGTACGTGCATAAGCTGCAGTGCTGTTAAAAATAACTGCCAAAAATCCAAGAAAATAGAAACGTTTCATTTAACCTCAGCATTAACAGCAGCATCTTCGCTTGTAGCCCAGCGAATTATTTTTTCAATGAGATCTTCTGAAGTCATTGAAAGCAGGTAGTTGTATTCAGGATTTTTACTTTCATCCCAATCAAATTGCATTTGACGTGTTTCTTCGTCATAAGTACACACCAAAGAACTTTGTTCTGTAGCTTCAATTAATGTTGAAAGTTCAGAATCATTAGCAGTGTCAACAGGAAGTTCAGACATGAGTTTGTTGTTGAAGGTTGTTTGCATTTGATACCCAATTGCGTGCAGTACCTTTATTTACTTTGAATTTGATTGCAATTTCTTCATAAGAAGCACCGCTGTGACGGGATTTGACTACTTCTTTGATTAAACGTTTCTTGCTAATAACACGAAGAGTGCTATTAAATGTCAAAGAAGAGCTGTTATCTTGAGTTACAACAGAATCATTAACTTTTGCTGGTTGTACAGAGTTAAAAGCAGGATTACCCAAATAAATATTCCTGGCGCCAGGGTGCTTCAAAGTAAGCAAATCAACTGCTTCTACTAAGTTTTTAGCTGCAATAAAAGTTTCTTTTGGTTTGCCATCACCAAAAGAAACAACAGCTTTGTAAGTTTTTAAGTTCATTTCTTAATGTGCTTCCAGCTAAGGCCTTCATGAATATTTTTGATTGCCCAAGGGCTAACATTAAATGCTTTTGCAATGTCTTTGTACATTGCAGTTACAGATTTATATGTTGCAACAAAATCAGGGTCATCTAAAAATGACCAAATAGCTTTGACTGACTCATCATTTAACTTGGCCATGCCATTAGCAACTCCTACACTTTTAGGAATGCCAAGCAATGGGCTAATTGTTGTGCGTTTTGCAGCTTTAACTTTTGTTACAACTGAAACGGGCACAATGCTCTGGATAGGAGCCGTAATCATGATCCGTTCTGACCCACGCTTGGCCGTCAAGACCAGCATATTGTTCTGAACATCGATGACAGGATGGTCCTCTTTAGAAATTGCTAAGGTCTGAACAGACTGAAAATTGAAGGAGGTCATTGGTTTTTGTGGTGTGTGCGTACGGGTTGCCCCCGATTGCTTGCAAATTTTAGCAGAAATCGGGTACAGTGCAAGAGGGGCATCGCCCCGGTTTGTGTGTGTACAAAGTGTGCGGGCTGGGCGTGGTACCCCGGCCCTCTTTTTTTTGCACAAAACCGTGAACTTTTTCTTGGCTTTTTTACTATTAGTTTGGTAGTATTTATGTATTAGTTATATGTTTAGTAATCTTTATATATAGTATATACTCTTACCTGGCGGTGGCTTTGTAGTAAAGGCGCGTGATTTTGTTATTTTTTAAAAAAACAATAACCAGCCGACTATGCAACCAAGCGTAAACCAATAAAAATAGGTTAAAAACATGGCAATTAAGACATGCTGTCAATAATGAGAAACTTTTTAATGTCTTTGTCTGAAGCTTTGATTAGATTTTCAATGGTTTTCAGTTTCTTTTCAGCATTTAAGGCACGTTCGCTCCAGTAAACTAGGTGTCTGTTGGTTTTGTTTAGCTCTGATTCCAGCGCAGTTTGGAATAGGGTAGAAGGACTGATGTCTAGTCCGGATTCTTTCCACCTGGTGTGAAGCGAATCAGGAACACTGCAACTAACAACAATAGCCATGCATAAAAAAACGTGCTACCCATAAGATAGCACGACCTTTTTAGTTTGTTTATGGTTGTCAGTGCTCAACAAAAGTAGGTTCAGTTGTTGAAGTTGTTTGAACTAGAGGAATGGGTTCTGCGACCGCAATGCCACTTGTGATGGCTCGCATAGCGTTGGAGAACTCCTCTGCATCATCCATGGTTTGGAAGGCTGGAGCGAACGTGCCTGCTTCTTGGTGATGGAGCATGACGATCCAGGCAGTAATAGGAAGCTTCATGTAAGGAGTGTTGACCTGGAGTAGCGTAGCACAGCACTTCGCAAGTAAAGTAACAAAACTTTACATTGCTTCAGACAAGCATAAAAGGGCCGGACTTGTAAAAAGCTTCGGGGTTATCACGAACAACTTGGTCAGCTTCTTCATGAGTTGTCACTTTAATTACTTCGCTGCGACCGTTTACAGCTTTGCTGAGGATTGCCCAGGACATCTGGGGGTTTTTGATTTTTGCAACGATTTCCACAATTTTTTCCTTGTCGTACTTCATTATGCAAGGCATAAATCTGTCCAGGTACAAGGCACTGTATCGTAAAAATCCATTGCAATGACTTGGTTTTGCTTTAAAATCCTAGCAGGGCGGTCAAGCCCCACTAGGTTAAGTTTTCTTACAGGTTCAAGTATTAAGCAAAGTTAAACGCAAGTTCTAATTTACGAAGAAATTTAGGAGTGCGTTCAACTAGCTTAGCAATTTGAGTTGGTCTAAGCACTGAAAATGTACGTGCTTTAAACGCATTTTCAAGTGACAAGATTAACAGGGCATAAGAGCTCACCTCATAAATAAGAGTGACAACTTTTTTGACTTTGAAGAAAATCTTCCAGAATTGACTGGAACGCTTGACGTTTGACACTTGTTTGTAGGTACAAAAAACCAGGCAAAGCACAGTCAATTAACAGCTTGAAGTGATCTTTAGATCTGTTGGGGCTGTTAGACGGTGTGCTTTACCTGGAGGTGATCAGGACTTAAAAGTTGTTGAACCTGTTGGAATTGTTTAGTTGATCAAGTTGACGACTAATTTTGTCAAGTTGAAAAGGAACTGTATCTATGGATTGGACGCCAGGTCCCATCTTGATGTTTTGTAGGAGTTGCATGTTAATGAATTGATCTGACATCCATGTAGGCAGGATGGGAGGGATGTTCATTTTGTTAATGCGTAGGACAAGCTGCGGGCTTACACGTTTTACGGATGCCGCAGATTTTTATTTTCTTGACTTTAAAGAAAATGCTGAAAATTGTAGATGCTGACAGGCTTTTATGTATTAATCAGTTTCAGCATCTTGTTGTTCACGCCAAAGCAGAGGATCTTCTTCAATGTATTCACGTTCAGTAAATTGTTCTTGAAGACGAACAAAGAAATCTTCTGCAGTTTCAAGAAAGCCTTCGTCTTCTCCTGCAATTTCAGAAGTAAACGCTCTGTTTTCTAGCAACTCAGTGATGTGATCAAGGATTGCTTGGAGTTCAAATGAAGCTGCACTTACTGTTGGTTCGTTAAGAGGGCGCATAATTTTTAAGCTGAACGCTTTGATTATACCCCTCATTGGCTCACTGATCCAGTTCTTTCAAGTAATTAGCAATTTTTTGATCAAGTTGTAAAAGTTTTTGAATTTTATCTAATTCTTTGTTAATTGTTCCTACTTGTGCACTGTCATGATCTTGGTTAGTCATCATGAAGCGTTCACCTGTAGGCGAAATAAAACCGCCAACAAAACCAGCGCCGCAGTTATCTGCTGCTTCTTTCATCCTGGCGACAAGCTGCATGGCTTCTAGTTGCTCCATGCTGTAGCTGTTTTGTTTTGCCAGATCTTTGCATTCGTTGTTTTCGGTCCAATCGATGTTATTCATGGGTTTTTGGTTTTGTGGTTTTTGTTTACGGAAGAGACGCTTTAAGAAACTTAACATGATGTCATGAGCAGTGAGATGCAGCGACAGTTTTCTTGCCACCGTGGGCTGGAAACACTACAATACACTGGCGATTGGGGTTTGCACAAAGAGGTTTACTTTTGTGACCACCGCAAGTTTGGCATGTAACTGTTGAGTTTTCTAACGTTGCTGGGCACTGAACAAAACGCACGTTGTTGTGCTTGAAGGTTCTAGGCCCCCCTGGAGGTTGAACCACTGTGACAAGTAAACCTTCTTGATATCTTTGTACTGCTGTAGCCAACGATTCGGTTGAAACATTGATTACAAATTTGTAATTTTCTTCAGCATCAAAGATTGATTGTTTGTTTCTTGCGCCAATAATGCCGTCAAGTGGATAGTGTGTGTAGGTCCAAGCTGCATACAAATGTTTTGCAGCTTTTGCAAGTTCTTCTAAGTAAGGGTAGTAAATGAGGTCAACATTTTCT
>Ga0181356_1000660_pt1 | contig 14979 bp, 14 predicted proteins | sample Fa13VDMM110SN_FD_130104 | JGI IMG/M metagenome (GOLD analysis project Ga0181356, IMG submission 130104) | Freshwater viral communities from Lake Michigan, USA - Fa13.VD.MM110.S.N | ecosystem: Environmental > Aquatic > Freshwater > Lake | place: USA: Michigan | collected 2013-09-24 | reverse complement strand
TTTTAAAAATAAACCTTTCAAAGATTTAACCAGTTATAATCAAATGCTGGAAAGAGATTCGCAATTGCCCATGCATCATACAATTGCTCCTTTCCATATGTTTCTTTTGACCGACTATTAACCACTGACTATGGGATTGTCTGGAGGATTGCTCCCCTTCACATTGTAGGCATTGTTCTGAGGAGCAGCGACAACTCGATCCGTATTGTTGCAAGCTTGCCCAGTATTTCGCACATCTTTATTTTCAGCAACCAGATTAAGCGGGAGGTTTTTAAACAAGTGACTATGGCTATATGTGAATAAACAATTGTCATCCGCAGTGCCATTGCCAGGAGAACCTCCAGCAGGAACACGACTATAAACTTTAGTCCAATTTCCACATACATCCCCAACATAATCTCCAGGACAAGGACTTACATATCCGATAACCAATCTTTCCATATTGTTGGTTTTTCCATAAACAAAGCTTTTCTCTGTTTCTTGAATTTCCACAGGAGCTGTAACATGATGAACTGTCAATTCTCCTTCAATATGTGCTCCTCCCCCCACCACTAGGTTCTTGCTAACACCCAAACTAGAATCCACCATCACCTGTTCGTAATTGCGTTGACGCAGAACAAGTATGTCACTGGTGATAACAGTGCGACTTCCTCCGTCAATATTCAATTCGTATTGAGCACCAATATTCACCTGCTGACCTGCTAATGTGGTGATGGTTCCGCTCATTTCAATCGGACCCAGAGTTTTAATGTTAATGCCTCCTGCTCCAACTTGTAAAGTGTATCTGTTACAAGCATTGATAGTATAATTTCCTCCTGGCAAATCATCCACGTGCACTGGTTCTATAAGAGGACTGGCCTTTTGATTTTCAAAAACCCCCTTTTCCCCCACTTCAACTTTATAATTATATATTTTTCCTTCAGGATCTATTCGAATACTTCCAAAATCATTCATTACCAAACCAATCATATCAAACTTGTGTCGAGGCAATTCGGTAACCAAGCTTCCTCCTGCACCAATACTTTCTTCAATTTTTGCCAATTCTACTATTTTATCCTTATAAAGCTGTTCCAGTTTCTTCTTTTCAGGATTTTCTTCCCATTTTCCATCCATGCTACTCACACTTATTCCTGTTCCTTTACAAGAAGGACACTGAGCAGTAGGAGGAAATGATATTAATTGAGCATCGGGTTGTTTGCCCTGCGGATTAACGGTTTCATATTTGTCTACACCATTACTTGTAAAGGTTACAACAGGAATGATTACAGAATTGAATTTGTTATTTACCGCATAATATTTTCGATCTTTTTTACAAACAGGGCAAGGTCCTGCATTTCCTTTTTGTTTTTGATTGGAAGAACTGGTTCGATTTGGATCTCCCTCTTTTTTCTTGGTACGATCAATTTCAAATAATTGCTTCAAATCAGCAATAGGATCCACAAGGGTTTTCCATTGCTGATGTGCTTGGGGATCTGTATTTCCCAATTTGAAATAGTAATTTCCTTTAACAATAATATCCAAATCTCCCCCCACATACAAACTATTGTTGCCTTTGACTGTGGTAAATTTATCAGCCATGACAAGTTGCTGGTCATTTTTAGTGGATAAACGAGTCGTTGTGGCATTATTGAATTCTAAAAAAGAACCAGAATAGTGAGTCAGTTTCAAAGCTTCTTTAAGATCAGTATTAACAATTTCTATTGTTCCCCCCTTTTGACTCATTACCAATTTGTTTCGATATGTTTCCACATCGCTTCTTTGCACATTAAGAGCAGTATTACCTGCATCCAAATTCTCATATGCTCCGGGATAATCTTCGGCCACTCCATAATCGTCTTGATAAATGCCTTGCCAATCTGCCTGACCATAACTGATTGCCCAGTAAACTGGATGCAAAGGATCGCCGTGATAAAAGAACACCCAAACATGTGCACCCACATTGGGAATACAAAACATGCCCTTGGCTCTGTTGCTATAGGTGCTGGGAACATAGGCATAAGTGTTGGGATTCACATGCGCCACGTTATTCGCAGGAGCCGAGTTGAAAGCATCAGATATTTTTACTGTTTTCTTTTCTACAACATTTCCTGGTTTTTCTCCAATTCCGTCTGTGTTTTGACTAAAAGCAGTTGTTTCAAAATTGTCTTGAGGTTTTGCTGTATCTAACAAACTACTATCGCTTATGGTTCCGAATTTTTCCGTAGCATTGTATCTTCCCCCCGATCCTCCTCCAAACAGAGGCATCGCACAATCTGCCCAAGGTAGTATCTTTTTCAAATCATCCAATATATCATTCAATCCACTTGTTAGATTTTGTCCGATAAAATTGAATTCTTTATCCAATTGAACTTCATTCCATTTGTTGTAAACAGTGGGAGTGACATGAGGAATAAACACTTTTACTCGTCCTCTTTGTTCTGGATCGTTGTTTTGTACAACAATACCCAAATATTGTGCTTCGTATTTTTTCATTAGGCGTTTCCTGCCGTCTTTAGCAATTGGTCTGCAGAAGGATTTTTAAGTTGTTTGTAACCATTAGGAAAATAGGCTGTTTGTACTTTTCCTTTTACAATCTCAACATTTTGAGCATAAACCCCACTTCTAGGGGGTTGAACAATTGCACTTTGAGTGCCTCCTCCTGATAAAACATTTTTTTCAAAATTCTTTCTTGCTTCTTCCGTGTCAAAGTATATATCAATTGTAACTGTTTTTACATCTTGGGGTTGATTATTTTCATCTTTTAGTCGAATAACACTTCGCACACTATTGGTATTTTTCCTATTTTTACGAAATACTCCTTGACCTTCTCGATCCATATCCTTACCGCTGGTATTGCCTTCGATAGTTGTAAAACTCCCATCAGAATTGACTTTTTCCACAATTCCTGTGTGACTATAATTGTAAGTAACAATATCTCCAGGTTGAAGGGGTTTTTGTCCTGGTTTGAAAATTTCTGCTTTACCACTTTTTGCAAAATCTTCCATTCCGTATGCTCGCATAGTTGCAGGGGCAGGTGTGTTGGTTCCTGCGGTGGCTTGTTGTGTCACCGCACTAACAAAACCCGCACACCATGGTTGGCCTTGCGAACCTCCTCCTGATGAAAAGAACGGATTCAACTGACTTCCTGTGTTACTGCTTCCATTTTCAGTCACACCCAAATAGCTTTGTGCGGCTGTTACGGTTCTATCTCCCACTGAACTTCCTTTGGCAAAATTGGGATCGCTTGGATAATAGCTAGAACTTGAATCGCTCTTTACAACTCCTCGTTCTTTGGCGGCTTTTTGTTTGACCACATCTGATCCTGTGTCCATCGCAACTCGTGTTCCTATTGATGGATTATCAAACACAATCTTGCTTCCATAAGGAATAATTCCAGGATCAACAGCACAACTCACACCTTCCACAAGATTTTTTTCTCCTGTTGAACTTGTTTTTTGCGCAGACCATTTATCTCCTCCTTTTCCCATAATTTCTTTTGCACCATATGTGGTTACCACCGCATTGACTCGAAAATCAGTGGGGGTAGATGCATTAGGCACCACAGGTCCAGCTTTTACTTGCGTACTATCTCCTCCTGTCGTGTTACTGGCGTAGGTTTGCGCATTGTTTTTGACTTGATTGTTCAAATTAAGAGTTGAAGTGGATGTGCCTTTTTGTATAAGATTGGAAAAAGTCTGAGGATTTGCTCCTGCATCCCGAATTGTTTTGGGAGACAATTGCGAGGGAGCACCACTTTGTATGCTGTTTATAAGAGAACTCACACTGGATACATCTTTTATTCCTTGCAGATTGTTAGTAACCTGTTGTTTTGCCGAATCGAAAATGCTTGTGTTGCTACCTGCAAAACTGCCAAATGCACTGGAAAAAATTCCCTCTATATCCACATCTCCTCCTGCAAAATTTGGAATGGGAAAATTACCCAAAGCTCCTTGCAAACCTCCTTGTAATTGTTGAGCAATATCCAAACCTTGAGTCACCTTGCTTATGGTTTGTTCAAGTATTTGAGGGGATGGTAATTGTGGAAGAAAGTCTGTGAGGGGCAGATAGTCTTGAATGTTTCCAAATTGCATGCCAAACCCAGGCATATTGGAGAATTTTCCAGGCAAAGTCACCGAACCGAAAATCTGTTCAGGATTCAATTGAGACAATTGTTGGGAAAGATCGTCAATACTGGGTATGGATATTATTTTCTTTAGCTGCTTCAAGTTCATTTCAGGAGCTAATTTTGACAATAAAGCAGCAGGAATATCTTCAGCCATAATCTAAAATTATTTATAAAATAAAATCGTTTTACAACGTTGAAAAACGTAGAGGGTTTGATAATATAAACGTATTGAAAATAGCATTTTCAGGCCCCCAAGCATCAGGTAAAAGCACTCTTGTAAAGCATTTGCTGGATAATTGTTTGAAAAAAACAGATTATTTCTTTATCAAAGGAGGAGCACGAAAACTGAAAGATTGTGGTTTTGAAATAAATGAAAAAGGAACAGATGTTTCTCAAGTTTTATTGTTTAACAGCTATATTGATGATTTGCTTATAAAACCAAAACAAAATCCTTCAAAAAATTATATCTATGATCGATGGCTTTTGGACGGAGTGGTTTACAGCGAGTGGAGCACAAGCATCGGCAAAAATAGTCCTTGGGTATATGATTATGGTCAACTCATGTTGAAACTACTTCATCAGAACATGGATGTGGTTTTCTATTGCGATACTGAAGGAGTTCCTGTGGAATCAGACAACTATAGAAACACTGATGAGGAATATCGCACAATTATTCGTGCTATCTTTGAGAATTATATAAGACAACCGATTGTGCCTTTTAAGAAACTGGTGTATCTGTCTGGTTCTTTGAAGGATAGAACTTCCAAGATAATTGAAAGTCTTAACAATATCCAAGACTCACCAAACGCCGCAAATTAGGCGATACTGTTTCAAATGAATTATCCGTCAATGTTTGACCATTGGGCGATTGTGTGGCGGTTGCTGCTGTGAACAAGCTGCTACTACGATTTTCGTAAACTATCGAAAATTGCACACCATTATAAGCACGATCCACTCGCAGTGTTACTGCATTTGATGCGGAAAGAGTTTGAGAATTGGGAGTTAGATTTGCAGAAAGAGTGGCATATGTGTTGGTCAAAGCAATTGTTGTATCATTGAATGCGATCAATTCAATATTAGATCCAGCACTTATAAGATCCACACCTTTTGCGCTCAAACTATAATTTTGAGTTGGAATATAAGCAGGGTTTACACTCGTTGGATCCAAAACTTGATTAGGGAAAGATAATATTGCCATACTATTATTTATTCTTTTTTATTATTTTTTTCTATCAAATTCCCAATTTGGTTTTGACAATATCCCATACAAAAGTGGCTAAAGCTGAAATGGTTATGGCTGCACCTATTAATTTTGTTTTAAATGCCTCAACATTTCCCAAACGATCATTATGATCATCAATTTTGTTGATGATATGGTCTATTTTGGTTTCCATTCGGACCACACGTTCCCGAACATCCACAATGTCTTCATTATATGACATATATATTAGTATCAATATTTACTATTATTGATTGAAAAAACCCGAAAAAAGTTAAATTGAGTTTAAATTGAATGCCCACAATCGTATATTTGATAAAATTCAAGACTTATGAGTATAAAAAAAGAGGGGATCTTTCGATCCCCCCTCTTTTAAAAGTTCACGGGACGTACCGTGTGAAAAATTTTCTTTCCCACAAACCACTACTTTTTTTAGAAGTAGACGCTTTGTGTAGCCGGTGTGAACGGTGTGCCCATACCCACGCAAAGAATTACATGGTAGTACAGGTTAGCCCCGAAAATATTATCCACAACGCCGTAACGAGTCATCAATCCAACACGAGGTGCAAAATCATTTGCGCCTATTGTGCGTTGAACGAGGACTGGGATGTACGGACAGTAGATAATACCAGTATCGTAATATTCCGGACCCTTATATCCGAGTAGTGCATACTCAAGACGGGTAGAACGCTGCGGGTTTGTGATTTGTCCTGGAAATGTTCCAAGATTCTCAGCCTGCGCGTCCGTGCGGGTATCACGATACACATTGAACCGACCACCGAGATTACCGACCTTAGCTACGCCAACAGGTTGAGTGTTGACATTGCCTTGGACTGGTACCCACTGGAACTCAGGAAGCATTTCCAGAATTGCGCAAACGCGAGGTGTAGCAACAACAAAGTTGGCTGCACCACGACGATTACGAACTGCTATACGGTTTGCTTCAATGATGAGCCTCTGGTAGAAGTCGCGATTTCTCTCGACTAGCCAGCGACCATCTGCAGAAGCAGGTGACCATACGGAATATCCTGAGCCGTAGCCTGCATTGAGCGCAACCTGAACCATACGAATGATCATCTCACGGTCGATTTCTGCTTGTAGCTCATAGCTCATAGCATTAGTCAACTCGGTATCGATGTCGATACCATTCATATTTTTCAAATCTTGTTCAAGCTCTACGGACCAGCGAGCGGCGAGCCTACGGGTTCCAGCCTCGACTGCAGTTTTCTCGAAAGAAACTTCAATCTGAGGAATGTTACCAGTAAGTTCGAACTGACTCAGAATCTGGGCAACACCTTTGTCCGTTTCCTGCATAGTAAATATGTCGGAATAGGGTTGAGAGGCGGCAGCACCAGAAAGCTGAGACGAGGAAGTACCCGTGTATCGTGTGTCGAGGAGCTGATAACCAAGTTCAGCACCATTAACACGCGCTTGCGGATTAGCCATGTTAGCACCTGCATTGGTTCCACTTCCGTCCACGCCAGTATTACCTAGCTGTTGAGCCAGATATTTATAACGAAGAGCAAAAGCAAGACCAACCGGACCACTCATGGGTTGTACACCTACAATCTCGTTGGTGATTAGTTCGGGGAATGTTCTACGAATCATCGGAATCAAGATCTTGGGCAGACGAGCATCTCCTGCGGCATAGTTGTCACCAGAGGTGATCTTGCCGGGGGGATTGTATGCACCGCCAATGCTGCTTCCAGAACCGAAAACACCACCGTTACCGGAAGTGTTACTTTCGCTGACGTTGCACCATTGCTCTTGGTTTTCCAAAAGCATGGCGGTATTCAGACGGGTATGATCGTCTTCGATAGGTCTGACAGAATCAGACGTATAATCGAGAACGGGTGCCCATTTTTCTAGAAGGGTCTTGGCGCGACCTTGATTGATGTAACTCGCGGGAGGAGCGATACGCTTACTCATTTTATTACATTCTCCTTTAAAAAATCGACCAGTGACATGAATGCCACCATAAAAGTCTCAGGCTTGCGCCTCAGAAATTACCAGCGACTAAGCTCGTTAACATAACCAGAAGTTGATCCGTCATCTTCGGAAGCAGGTTTTTCCACAGCTTCTTCGACTACGACACGATCAACATTCTCAGTCTGCTCTACAGCTTCGTCGAGTATTGTTGAAAGACGCTCCTCTTCAGTTGTATTAAAGAGTTTAAGAGTGTAGTCGTAGTTTTCATTGATGAATTCCGCACTTTTATTTCCCATAAGTTTCTTGATGAACTTCTTTTTACTTTCAGATAGTTCAGCCGTCTTCTTTTCGAGAAGCAGTGTGGCATTCATCGTATTGAGTTCTTTTTCAAGAACTACGCTGCGCTCTTTTGCGCTTTCAAGCTCTTTACGAGCTTCATCTAATTGTTTCTTGCCGTCTATGATTGCCTCACGAATGCTATCTTGAGCAGTCGCAGCATCAACAGACAGAAGATGACGAACCTTGCCGAGAATATCTGTAGCGTGGCGATTGCTCACCGCTTTTTTGATATCTTCTGCAGGTACAACTTCATCAAGATATGCCTCTAGGTAGGTGCTGATATCATTGATGGTTTCAGTTTTAAAAGTTTTTGCTTCTCCAGAAAGAGCATTGCTATATTTTTCAACAATAGCTTTTAGTTTATCGGAATGATTGCTGTCAATTGCAGCAACAACCTTGTTTAATTTTTTGATATGATCTTTATCGATTGCTTCAACAAGAGCTTCGAGCTTCTTGCTGTGATCCTCATCTTGTTCGGCCAAAGCTTTTTCAACGTGAATTGCAACCTTCTCATTCACACTAGCTTCAAATGCTTGTTGAATATCATTGAGAGTTTGTTCGCTAAGAATATCTTTCGTGGCTTCTTTAAGTACATCAACAACATTTTTGCTCATATTATTATTTATTTATTTCTTGTTAATTTTTTTACTTTTTTAACTCTTTGACAGCAGATTGTATGCGATTTTGCAACTTAATGTCCAAAACCGATTGAAGAGTCTTTTTGGCAGAACTATAGTCTTTTTCAGTGAGACATTTTAGAAAGTTGCCAATAAGTGATTTTTCTTGAGGAGTTGTCATATTATTATATATGATATTTATGCACGAGTGCTTAATTTTCTAAAGAAAAGAACAACTTGTTCTTTTAAAAAGTTTTCCACATCATTACGGGGCAAATTGCGTAGAGCATCCCCAAAACTATCATATATCTCTTCATAATGACCACTTTCTTTGAGAACAAACTGCTTGCTTTCCAAAATGCCATCCACAAATGCTTTGGGAAACGATGGATCTGCAACACAATCCACAGCAACCAGCCGCAAATCGGTTACTCGGTTCACTCCATTGCCTGATTCGGAAAGTTTGCCCAGCGCACGGCTGCTCATTCCCACCTTTACACCATCTTGAATTAGACTTTTAACAATCAAACCCATAGGAGTACTGAGCACTTTACTTTTTCCGTAAAAAACATTTCCATCTTGACGCAATTCTGTGACCATGTGACAAACTCGTTCCAGATTTACTGTGGGATTTTGAGGGTGATCCAATTCGCCCATGCTGCGATTGCTCTTGATCATTTCATCATTGTAGCGTCCCACTTCTCTTGTCATCTCTTCCAAATTATAAATTCGTCGATTGCGGTTGGCCTGCTCTGCCATCATATAAGGACCTTTGATATAAAGCGTGGCAGGCTGATTGGGATTCTTTTCTTCTAATACATATTCGAAATCATCATTTGAGGCAGGTCGTTCCACTATAAGTTTTAGTCCATCGTTCATCTTTAAATATTTATATGATTTGCTTATTTTTTCGAGGGGTTTATTTTTAAATCTTTTTCAGTTATGATCAGGAACTGCATATCGTGGGAGGATGCAAAGGCACGAGCTGCATCCCATTTTGCACAATTTGTTACATAAGTCATTTGTTCATAGAAGATTGTGGATTTTCTACATTTGCTATTTGTAAAATCTGGCTTCTGTGTTTGTTTTTCAGGTTTTATTTCCACAAGATATTTTTTATATATTTCTCCCTCTTTTATCACCATATTCAAATCAACATAATACATTCGGTTGGTTTTTGCAAAAGGATGAAAATATGGAATTTTTACACTTTCACTGGCCCATCTTGTGACATTAGGATTGTCATCACAAAATCTGAAAAATTTTAATTCGTAAGAGGAACGATAAATTATGGGATTTTTCCCCACATATTTGATTGTGTTTTTCGGAACATAAACACCTTGAATAAATCGGCTATTTTTTTGTAATGGGATCATTGTAAGTACTTGCTTGTCAAGCAATTACCCTACCAGCATTTGTACGGGGGAGGCATCGCCTAATCCTGGAGCAGAACCCTCGTACAATCTCTTTTCCAACTCCTCCTTCTCTTTCAATCCTTGTGAAAGCACATCATTATAATTGAGTTGACCTCCTCCGAAAAGATTAACAGCAGTATATTTTCCCCGAACATGACCCACTGCAATTTTAGTCAAAGCAAGGGAATATTGCTGAACCCATTGTTCTTGGATCAATTGTTGTACAGGTCGTTCCACATAACAATTTAATACGCCGTAAAATCTGCGTCCTGAACCGGGTGTACGGGGAGGTGGATACATTTGCAAATATTGGGTACGTTCATCAAATTTTATTGATCGATTGATTGCCAACAATTTTTCTCGATTTTTCATCCAATCTTTTAGAATATACCAGCTGATAAGATCAAATCCATAGTTGCCCATGCTGTAACTAAAATATGTTTGTTGAGCAAGTGTTTGTTCAATTGTGAAAAGAGTGTTTACTCCATCACTACTTCCCTCTTCAAAATATCTTATATCAATAACTTTTCTATAGGTGTTGATCAAATAGTCATAACTATTCATAATGGAAAGTTGATCGGCAAGATTTCCTTTTGGATCTGCTTCAGCAACTTGAAATGCTAGGGGATTTTTAGTGTCTCCAATTACCATATTTCCAATCGTGTACATGCTGTTGATGGAAGTGTTGCGAATATCGTGACGAAAATTAAAATCAGGAGTTAGGCTGAAAAGAGTATCCAAACGAACACCTTTACCATCTTCATACAAATCACTATCAAACACAAGATACTCTTCAGTATATCCTGCAAACTTGCTGAACATTTCTACAGCAATACTGATGTTTTCATAAAGCTGATCTTGATGAATTTCAACATTAACAAGAGGAGCTCCGAGCTGACGACTGATTCGTACACCCAAATCGTTAAAAGCCTGAATACGACTATTCAGATTGGTACTATAAAAAGTACTCACATTCTGAGTGATGGTACAACTTAAGCTCATAGAGTGCTACAAATGCTAACAAATAAAGTACTATTTGTTGCAGTTAGTCCGTTTAAAAGCGCATACAAACCATTAAGGCGATCATGCAATGCGGAAAGTGCACCCTGTACATTTGTATCAGGAAGGGTCAGGGGAGTTATTCTTCCTGAAAAATAGTCCGTGGTTGTGATTGGATTGAAAGTGACACCGTCAGCACTTCCTCCTGAAAGATAAACACTACTATTGGTTACCAAATTTGTGTACGCCTCACTCCAATAGGCACTATTGATATTAGTGGTGCTGTACGCACTATTCCATGAAGCACTGGCAGCTTGCAGGGGAGCAATATATATACTCTCTTCCCAACTATCCGACAGAGATTGTACTGTGCTGTATACACTTTCCCAATCTCCACTATTGACCGCTACGGTTGTGTATGTGCTTTCATATTTGCCACTATTGGCATTTAACGAGGTGTAGGTGCTTTCCCATTTGCTACTATTGGCATAAACAGTGGTATAAACACTCACCCAGTATGCGCTATTTGCATTTAGAGTTGTAAAAGCACTATACCAATCCGAACTGCTTCCTTCGTTTTGGGTAAAAAATATTCCTTGAAATTTTGAAGAAGGTCCTGCAACAGGATCAGTACCACTTTCTATAATGCCAGGTGTGGGTGTTGTGTGATGTGTGGAACGATGAAGTTTTCCATGAAAAGGGTAATTGCCAGCCATATATTTATTTATAAATTAAAAGCATATTATACTGATTATAAATGCTCCATCTCCCACTCCTTGCATTTCTTCTCCTGCTGCAATTGTTATGATATTGCATTCGGTACTAAACAAAGGTATCGGAAGAGGTGTATCCCCTTGAAACACATCCAAAATAGCCAATTGTTGCAAATATATCTCATACAAACACCGATTTATAGTGTCACTCTGATAATTTTCATTATTTCCGACAAAATTGTTACAATTAATTTGTAAATTTTTATTTGAAAGAACTGTGTCATCGATATATATATTTTTTATAAATTTGTAACTTTCGTAAATGTCTTGGTTGGTCATTTGTATGTCCACCGCAGAAAGAGGCAGATACGGATCCAAATCAAATTTGAATCTTTGTCGTGCCTGATTCAAAAGGGTAAAATTGTTATTGATCAGCTTGCTTATGGACTTGTTGAAAACCAAACTTTGAGAATATTCTTCACTTTTTATTGCTATTTGTGTTTGATCAAAAATATCAAAATCATAGGAATAAAGCATATTATTTGTTGTGTTGGGTTCAACAAAAAGAAAAATCTCCCCTGCAGTTAAAGTGGATGATAGTGTTGTTCGGGAAAACATGAAAATGTTATCCTCATTATTTTCCAAATATAGATCAATTGCTTTCAGATCAAAATTCTTTATTCCGTTATTGTTTAAATTATATTTGCCAATTTTAGTAGCTGGTCGGGAGAAGTATTTTTTATATAATGATTTGTTTGTGAGAATATAAAAAATATTTGAATTTTCCTTGCTGAAAACATATTTTAAAGAATATTCTGAAGTTACGGTTTCTTCACTAAAATCTATAATTTTGTATGAAGAATCTGCTATGTTTACAATTATTATTTTATTTTCTTTGGCTAGTAAAAATATTTCTGTTATTCCTGTGGATTGATTTTTATGCAGTTTCAAATCTAAGATGGTGTAGAGAGAAAATAATTTCTTTAAAATCAAAGAATAGCGCCAGTTGAGTTGATTATCAAAAAACTTCAAACAAGAATTGCCACTATCCATAACCACTAGTGTTGAAAGATACAAATCTGCAGCACAAGGACCATTAAACTCGCTATTGTCGTAACGTCCTCCTTGCCCACCAATTATCTTTTGCACAAATCGTTTGTTTCTTTTTATATTCTCCCCACCAATAAATCCTTCCACATCGTATAAAATAACGTTGTTGTTTATCGCATCCACAGCATACAAGTTGTTTCCATCCAAAACCAAATCTGTTATGTTTCCATTTTTAAGCTGTGTGTTTTCGTCCACATAGATAGAAGATAGTAAAATAGTAAAAGTCGAATAGTTTTTATCAAATTTGGTGAAAAACAAAGTGGAACCTTCTGTTGCGATTAACACAACATTTGTATCATCTTTAGTGGGACTCACCACAATATCTTGTATAAAATCAAAAGCGGATAGTCCGATTGTTGCGAACTGAGCAGCACTAGTATTTGGAATAGTTGTGGAATTCCACCGAATTTTATTGCTACCCGAAGTGATACCCAACCATTGTGAATAGGAGTAGGGAATTTGGTTGGTTAATATCTTTGATCGAGAATAGAGATACAACAAATTATCGTAAAGAAAATCCATTCTAAGATTGAGTGTTCCAGCCACACTCAACTCATTCACAGGCACTTGTATTTTATCAAAATTATAAGGCAAACGTAAAAAATCACCTACAACTCGATCAAAAATCAAATTATCTTGAGTAAATTTGGTTGAAATGGGTGTCATATATTTTCTTTCCAAATTAAATTTTTAATCTCAGAAAGGTATGGTAAATTATTTAGCAGTACCCGATTGATCTGCCCCCGTATATATTCTCGAGCATTTGCATCTGTTATTTTTGAATTGTTTATGGCTACATCAATTGCAGAAGATTTGTGATAAGGCAATCGTTGACGAAAGAACTTTTCTATACTATCTGTATAATTTCTATTTTCCGAAGGCAAATTAAACAGCAGAGGCTGAATATTTTTAGAATATTTTTGTAAAAATCTTATTGTATAATATTCAAAATTTTTGGTAAAGAAAAATACATCTCGTATTTTTAAATTTTGTATTGTAAATGCATTTTCCTGTTGAAGTTTTGAAAATAATAAGGTTCCCCCGAAGTATGATGTGGCTCCGAAAATGAATTGCTCAGTTATAATGTCGCTCAATGTGTATTTTGCAGGGTTGAAGTTTACCGAATCCATAATTTGACCATTTACAATTAGAGAGCAGTTTCCATTGATCGAATCAAAAGTTACAGCAAATTCATGATATCCGTAATTGAGTTGAGATGCATTTATTTTTAAATTAAGTTCTTCGGAAATTTCTGAAGAATATATGTTGGGAAGTATGATTCGGACTGATATTGTGTGTTTTGGGTAGTCAACATCCAAAATTTCGTGATTATAATCTGTATTTGATATGGGAGATCGCAAACAACCAGATAGGGAATAATTTAATTATGTGATAATATCGCCCGTATTTTCTTTGATTTGAAACGTTTTCGCATCAATCTGATTTATAATGCCTGAAGTTTGTGATGAGGAGCAAATTGCATAAATTGTGGTTTTATTTTCCCCGTTCTGATAAATTGAAGAATAATCTGAAGCAATAATATTTGCAGCACTTGTGAGAGCAATAGTGGTTAAAACAAAACCCGCAGAATTGTGCACATAACATGTTGAATTGTTATCAAAAATGAAAAAGTTTTTCTCATCATCTATTTGGAACGTTACTATTGAACCACTACTATTATAGAAACGTGTTTCGATTTCATTTGTTGATACATTCCATTCTTTTATATCTGTTCCTGATTTGTAAAAAATTCGTACATTTTCACGAATCTGTGCATCCGTACCATCCATAACATAAACGGCATTTCCGATTCGTTTTAAAGATTGTGCGCTAACCATTGGAGTAGTGGAATAGTATCGAAAGAAATCGTTATATCCCAATTCTTCGGTTTTTCTGTTGTACGAAACCACATCCCCTGCTGTAGATACGAGAAAAAACGTGTAAACATCATCAGAAAAGTGAGAAATGGATGCAGACAAAGGATTGTATTGTGTACTATCAAATATAGTGTTTTGCGAATTGATTTGAAACAATTCTCCTTTATTATCCAAAACAAAATAATCATCCAGACTTTCAATTTGAACCACATCAATTAAAGGATTGGCGAACTCTAAAGTATCCAATAGAATCAGATCTGAATTGTATATGTTTACAGACTTTCCGTCTATGATTCGTAAAAATGGTGTAACAGATCTGTTGGAATATATACCAAATCCTTGATTTTTTAAATTACCTATAATTTCATGTCCAAACGGATTTGCAAAATTATCAGAACCTATAGTGAAAAGAAATGAGAAATTATTATCGAAATTTCTACTATTTATTGTTTCACAAACCCCATATTGATTTCCTGAAAAATCGTACACCCCATTATCTGAAGCTAATACCGTTCCATTTGTTTCGAGATATTGACCGATACCATCAAACAGAGTTGTTGTTTTGTTTCTGTTTAAGAATTCAGCAATATCCTCTTTGCCTATCCGGTAGTAGGCATATAATGTATAAGGTTCGAAGGTTAGTTGGCTTTTTACAT
>Ga0181356_1000657_pt1 | contig 15015 bp, 21 predicted proteins | sample Fa13VDMM110SN_FD_130104 | JGI IMG/M metagenome (GOLD analysis project Ga0181356, IMG submission 130104) | Freshwater viral communities from Lake Michigan, USA - Fa13.VD.MM110.S.N | ecosystem: Environmental > Aquatic > Freshwater > Lake | place: USA: Michigan | collected 2013-09-24 | reverse complement strand
TTTTGAACTTTATAAAACAAAAACCAATACATTTGTAACTTATACCACACCATTTACCGCATTGTTTTAATCAATAATTTAGTTTTCTACTCTTGTCTTGCGCATCTTGCACCAGTTGTTTGAATTTCATGATTATAATATATTTATGTTGGCAATTCCCATATTGAATGTCTTATCAAGGTTAATGACAAATGATTTTTCCATTCAGCCATATCTTTCACTTGCTGAAAAATGCTCATATCTTTCACACCATAAGCAGGGAATTCTTGTTTAAATCCCATCCATTTGGCCCTGGTGTTCAATGCCTGTTCATATGTTATATCCTCTTCAAAAGGATAACCACTTTCCAGAAAAGCCAGTTCTTTTTTACTGCTTAATTTGTTCCATAGATTGTTTGTTATATTTTTAAAATTTAAAACTCCTTTTTCATTTAAAAACTCCAGATATTCACTTTTGTTCATGGCATTGATGTTATTGTGTTTCATTTTATTTTTTCCAAATATTCATTCAATAATTCTGGGAAATTCATACCCAATACTGTTTTTTTAATTTTATAATATTCAATATCATACATCATGGCCGCCTGTTTTTCATCATGGTATCGTTTACAATGATATGTTTGATCATTCATTCTTACTTTTGTCATCCACATTCCTGTTCTCTTATCAAGGCATACACCTTTATATTTGCTGCTACAACCTTTCCGTTTATCAGTATTATCCCTGTTTTCACTAGGTGTTTTTGCATGCAAATTGGTTATAATATCATTGTCTCGTACCTTATCCCAGTGATCAACCACTTCCTGTTTAAAAATGGGCATATTTTTATGATGAAAATAATATATGATATGACTTCTTTTCAATTGATGAAATTTGCCATTATTATCAAAATAACTTATTTGTATTCGTCCATTTGTTGAATGTTTTACTCCAATACTTTTGCCTTTTTGTTGAAGGCTATAAACTTTACCTTCCAATGGGCGTATGTCCCATTTTTGCAACATCATGTCCGGATCAGGGAATAATTTTACTATTTTCCACATATTAAGCAAGTTCCAGATTCAATAACAGTTGTACCATATTATTGTTTATATCATTTGGAAAATTAAGATGGGGTCGACTATATTCTCCCCATAATTCAAAAGCTGCCTTATCATATGCCTTTGCTGCATCCTGTTCTGATTCATAATAACCAAAACTCAGATGTTTTCCCCTGTGTTGAAGACTGGCCCGCCATTTTTTGCTTTTTTTACAGGCATAATAACATACTCCTTTGTATCTGCTGCTAGTTCCATTTTTTTTAGGCATGTTTACTTGTTGCAGATTGTGATCACTGGGTTGCAGATTATCCACCCTGTTATCATTTTTAACATGATTCACATGATCTATTTCTTCGGGCAACCAAGCGTATTTCATGTAAAAAAGAATGTCATGAATATAATAAAGTTTGTATCTGCCATTTATTGTATTTTTTAATCCTACTCTTAGATAACCGTCTTTGTTAGGCTTGTTTAATATGGCTCGGCCCGTTTTTTTACAATATAATATGCCATTCTTGAAATCTGCCCTGAATTTGTTTTTCAGATCATTCACACTGAACCTTCGCTGCAATACTTTCATAAGGTTATATTATATTGACAGTGTTATTATTCAATTCTTTTTAATAATTTTCAGGCTAAATAAACACCTTGAAATTTTGGTACGATTAACTTTATTCTGGATCGTATCCGTAATCTTTTCTGTCAGGTTCTTCGTTGTAACCTTGCATGTAAAGATCATATAATTTATCACCTTTTTCCAATTTTATTTTTTCACCATTACCTGTTCCATCTGGATACCAATGCGGATCTGGCTCTCTTCCGTAATAAGCATCTGCACTTCCCCGGTCATAAGGACTGCCGTGGGGATGCACTTCCGACCAATTGTTGTGCAAAGCTTCTGTTACATGTTGCACTAATTTTTCAAATTTCATAATACTTTATATTATTTAGCACAAACAAGCGTTGCTAATTTTTTGCAAAACCTCGAAACAATGTTTCTGGACGCACAATGCAAGGCACCAAATTTATAATGGTTATTTGATGATGTTCATCATATATGCGCACCATTCCTTTATATCCTCGACTGGGCATTTGTTCCAGTGTTTCCAGTTCAATCATCATGATTTTTTGACCCACCAAATAATGATTGATTATTTGCTCTTGTGTTTTCTCTTTGACAGGCTCATCAAACTGTTGCAGCAGTTCTTCCAGTGTGTTGGGTCCTGTTTTTAATGGAATATTCTTTTTAAAATATTTTGAAAAGAAAGCAACAAGTTTTGAAAACATATTCCAGTTATAAACCCCAAAATAATTAAAGCAAGACCCACACTGCAATCATTAACAAATGTTTTAACTGCCAAATAAAACCATTTTTTCATTTTGTATAAAATATGGCAAACACAACAGTTGGTAGGTTCATGATATTATTATGCCCTGCACGTCATAATTTTCATTATTTATTTCATGTTTTCCATAATACCATTCTTTGTTTGCATTTAATCTGAATTTTTCCAATCTTATTTTTGTTGCATCATTGTATCCATCCTCGTATCCGGCAATGAACACATGCATAGAATCGTCGTAAGTGCTTAATAACTTTTTTAGTTGTGCCACAGTCATGTGCATATGCTATCAAAAATTTTTATGCTGTCAATTTTTTTAGGGTATTTACTTTTTTTCGCGTGAATTTATTTTCGTGATGCCTGCTACTCTAAATAAAAATGTATCTGTTTTTTGTAATCAGAAAAAAAAATCTTGATTTGCTAAAACGTATGGTACAACTGTATGACTTCACAAAATATGAACAAAATTATTCAAGTGGAAAAACGGGACGGTAAGAGCGAAAAGTTCGACATGACCAAAATAGATAAGGTGATTGAATGGGCTATTAACGGCTATAGTGGTGTCAGTATGACAGACATTGAAATCAATGCAAAAATCAATATTCATGAAGGAATCAGTACCCGGGAAATACATCAATTGATTATTGAAAGTGCAGCCAATCTTATCAGCGTGGAACATCCCAATTATCAATATGTGGCAGGTCGTCTTCTCAATTATCAACTTCGCAAAGATGTTTGGGGAGGAAAACATCCTCCTCGGTTAAAAGATTTTCTTCATGTTGGTGTTAAAAAGAAAATTTATGATCCGGCCATTTTAGAAAAATACAATGAAAAGGAAATCAACAAACTAGGAGAAGAAATTGATCATGATCGAGATTATATTTTCACATATGCTGGTATAAAACAATTATGTGACAAATATCTCATCAAAGATCGTGTCGGCGGTGAGATTCATGAAACTCCTCAATTTGCATATATTTTGATCAGCATGACAGCATTCATGAATTATCCTGAAGAAACACGATTGGGTTATGTGCGACGTTTTTATGATGCCATCAGCAAGCACAAGATCAATCTTCCCACACCTGTCATGGCTGGTCTTCGTACCAGTTCCAAAAATTATGCCAGTTGCTGTCTTATTGGAGTGGATGATACCAAAGACAGCATCACCAGCAGCGCCACAGCAGTCAGCATGGCCACAGCCAATCGATGCGGAATTGGAATTGATGTGAGTCGCATTCGTGCAGCAGGTTCTGGTGTCAAGAATGGCGAAGTGGTTCATACCGGTCTTATTCCTTTTCTTAAAATATATGAAGCCAGTGTGAAGGCATGGCAGCAAAATGGATTGCGAGGAGGTAGTGCCACCTGCAACATTCAATGGTGGCATTTTGAGATAGAAGACATTGTTGTTTTGAAAAACAATGCAGGTACTGATGATAATCGTGTGCGAAAACTGGACTATACAGTAGGCATGAGCAAACTGTTTTATGAGCGGGTGCGAAACAACGAGGATGTGACTCTTTTCAGTCCGCACGAAGTTCCTGAGCTTTTTGAAGCATGGGGTACTGACAATTTTGACAAGGTTTACAAGGAATGTGAAAGTCGCAGACTCAAGATTAAAAAGCGGATTAATGCTCGAAAGCTGTTTGGAACAATTGTAAAAGAACGAGTGGAAACCGGAAGAATTTATATATTAAATGTAGACAATGCGAATGAACATGGTGCATGGCTGGACAAGATTACCATGAGCAATCTTTGCACAGAAGTTATACATCCAACCATACCCATGCGGGATTATCATGATCCTGAAGCTGAAATTGGCATGTGCATACTCAGTGCCATCAACATGCTGGAAATCAAGAATTGGAATGAATTGGAAAAGGTATGTGATTTGACAGTTCGTTTCTTGGATGAAATAATTGATCTGCAGGATTACTTCAATATTGCTGCAAAGAATTTTGCAAGCAAACGTAGAAGTCTTGGTATTGGAATCACCAATCTTGCTGCATTTCTGGCCAAACATGAAATGAATTATGACAGTGAAAAAGCTTTGACTCTTTTGGATGAATGGATGGAATATTTTCAATATTATCTTCTCAGCAGCAGTGTTGAGATTGCCAAAGAAAAAGGACGGTGTGAAAAATTTGATAAAACAAAATATAGCCAGGGAATTCTGCCAATAGATACATTTAAAGACAGTTTGAAAAATCTTACAAAAAGAAAGTTGAGCAATGACTGGGAAAAGCTTCGCAAACAAATCAAAGAACATGGTTTGCGACACAGCACACTCAGCAGCTGCATGCCCTGTGAAAGCAGCAGCGTCATACAATCCAGCACAAATGGTGTGGAACCTATTCGCAGTCTTATCACATATAAAATGAGCAAAATGGGTAAACTACCAGTGCTTGTTCCAGGAATAGGAAAATATGAAAAGAATTATCAATTGGCTTATGATCTCAAAGACAATAAAGGATTATTGAATGTTAATGCAATAATCCAAAAATATATTGATATGGCCATAAGCACAAATGTTTATTATAATTACAGTCATTATGAAAATCATGTGCTTCCAGATGCGCTAGTCATGAAAGAGATCATGTATGCTTATAGTCTGGGATTGATTAGTCTTTATTATTTAAACAGCGATGATGGAGATAAAGAACAAATGATGAATCAAAAAGAAGACAAAGATTGTAGTAGCGGAGCTTGCAAATTGTAAATAATATGATATAAAACTTGCCCATGAAAAGTGTTCTTAATTTAAAATGTGTCGATAGTACCAAGCAACCTTTGTTTCTTGGTGAAGATCTTAATTTACAAAGATATGACAAATTCAAATATCCTATATTCTTTGAATTGTTTAAAAAGCAAAATGAGAACTTTTGGTGGCCCCATGAAACCACGCTTGGCAAAGACCGGGGAGATTACAAGGATCTGACTGATACTGAGCGTTTTGTTTTTGACAGCAACTTGCGTTTTCAAACACTGGGTGACAGCATGCTTTCCCGAAGCATTCACTCATTGAAAGAATATGTAAGCAATCCTGAACTGGAAATTTGCATGAATACATGGGCTCAGTTTGAAGGAATTCATAGCTATAGCTACAGTTATCTTTTGAACAATGTGTATCCAGATCCCACCAAGTTTTTTGACAGCATTATGGAAGACAAGGAAATTGTTGGTCGGGCTGAATTGATACGAAATAATTTTGACAAAATTCTTGGAGATGATGAAAAGAAGGATATTAAACAGAAAATATTTGACTGCATTCTTTCTGTAAATGTGATGGAAGGTTTGGTTTTTTATGTGAGCTTTGCTTGCAGTTTTTATTTTGGTTATCGGGGTAAAATGGAAGGAAATGCAAAAATTATAAAATTCATTCAACGGGATGAAGCATTGCATTTCAGTGTTACCCAGAATCTTATCAAAATATTGCGAGATGAAGACAAAGAAGGATTTACTAGTATTGTAAAGAAAAGTGAAGATAAGGTTTATGCATTTTATGAACAAGCCACCAAGAATGAACAGGATTGGGCCAAATATTTGTTCAGCAAAGGAAATCTATTGGGATTGAATGAAGAAGTTATCACTGGCTACACAAAATGGCTTTGCGATAATCGTTTGCGCAGTTTGGGATATAAAAAGATTTTTAATCAAAAAGACAATCCCTTGGCTGGATGGATGAACAGTTATATGGACAGCAGCAAAGTGCAGGTAGCACCTCAAGAAACGGAAATAAGCAGTTATAAAATAGGGGCACGTGATACTACTCTGACCGACAAAGATTTCGACGATATTAAATTATAATATAAAATCTTTTTTATTTTTCGTTAAGACTTTCTTTCATTTCCCTAAAATATGTTAAAAATTTAAGTAGAGTTTTTTGTCCGTTTTCATAAGGCATTTGATAAATTGTATTTTTTATTGAATTTAAATTGGGTTGACTTTCCATCAAATATTCCAGGTGTGCTTCCAAAAGCATCAATACACCATAATCGACTGAATCATACTCAATTGTTTTCTTCATTGTACCATCCTAATGCTTCACTGACATTTGCAAAATCAAGATTTTTTTATTTTATTAAAACAGTCTTTGGGCATTTTAAACATTCGCAAAGCCCGATTATAAGCAATATATGCTTCTTTTCTGGTCATAAAACATCCCAGATGATATTTTTTCCTATTAATTTGTATTTGGGATATCCAAACACCTTTTGATTTGTGAAAATGTGCTCCTCTTTGTTTTTTTCTATTAATATTTTGTAAAGTTTTATTGGCAATTCTTAAATTTTTTAATCGATTATCAGATTTATTTCCATTAATATGATCAATCGTATAAGGTAAACGGGGAAGAAATCCATGCATCATATAAAATGCTACATGATGTGTTTGATAGTTTTGACCACAAACTTTAATGTTTGAATAACCAGAAGAATTCAATGTTTTAATAGGATACATTATTTTGTTATTAAAAAAATTACATACACGACAAATTTTCCCAGTATCAGGATTATAGAAATAATTTTTTAACAAATATTCCCGATCAATATTTTTTTCTAAACTTAGTCTTTTCACAATCCTTATTGTACAGATTGTGGGTAAAAATCAATATATTTTAAATATGATCTGATTCGTATTTTTCCATGGATTTTACAATTTTTTGAAAACTTGGCGGAAATTTTTTATTATTTGAACGCATGTGATATCTTGCTAAAAATGTTGTGCTGGCACTTGGACTAGAAGCTATAATGTCAATAACATTTTCTGGCAAAGGTTTATTGTGAGCTAAAATATTGTTTGCAACCAAAACCATGTTTTGGGGTGTTACCAAATCTGTGACTTTTTTATCAGGCAAATCTCCAAGTATTTTGGCATAAACACTTGCATACCTGCCTGCATATTTTTGTCTTTCTTGTTCTTTTGCTTTTTTAACTTGACCTTTTGTAGCAGGTCCATAAACATGTTCATCCACTTTTGATTTAACAATTGCATTTTCTAATATTTTGAAAATTTTTTGATTTATAATTCCTTTTTCCAATAACAGCGTACCATAATTGGATGCATAATTGCAATTTTTTGCTAAAGATTTTACAATTTCTAACGGAACAACATAATCATTGATTATAGTACCTTCAGCAAATGCAAAAGATGCATCAGGATCTGTTTTTATAATATCAATTATTTTTTCAGATACTTTACCGCCATTATTAGCTATAATTTTTGCATAATTGCTAGCAGCTTCCGGACTATTTGAAAATGCATTTTCCACAAAATCTGGAACAGGTTTATTATTTTGAACCAGAACTTTTGCATATCTTAGGGTATAGTGAGGATTGTCTAGTATTTTTGGAAGCAACTCATTCTGCAGATCATTATTTTCTAAAATGACATTTTCTGTGATATAGCTTCGCAGATTTATTCCTAATTTTGTATTACCTAATGCTTTTAAAATAATGTCAGGAACTCTGATTCCATGATCATGATAAGATTTTCCCATGTAATATGCATTTAATGGTTCTTCAATTATTTTGTTTAAAAGAATTTCAGGAACTTCCATATCTCTGTCCAAATAATCACAAGCAACATTACGAGATAAGTGTCCTCCCATTTTTTCGTCACTAACTATTCCTTGAAGAACAATTTCTGGAATAATTTTTTTATTTTTTATGAAAACTTTGGCCAAACGCACCGAAGTGTTTGGATCAGAGCTTATGGTTCCAAGAAGTTCGTCATGAAGATTATCACTCATTATTTTTCTTTCAGACCTGCTGTGAACAGGAACAATTTGAAAACTGATTCTGGATTTTCTTTCATGTTTTTGATGTATACGGCTTTTTCATTTTCTTTCAAATCATTGAATATGTTTTCATCAAAATCTTCTACTGTTTTGATATATTCATTTCTTAAATTTTTATCGAATGTTTTCCATGCTTCAAAAGGAAGTGAGGTTCCCCGTTGTATGAACTCTTCTTTTTCGTTATATTTCAGACTGTTGAATGTTTCAAGATTAAAATCATTTGCCAGATCATTGAATTTTTCAATCTTGCTTTTCTCTTCATCACTCAAAGGTTTGGCCACAAATATTTTTTTGTCAAAAGCCGGTTTAAGTTCAGGAAACACTTTTAATATTTCCTCTTGGCTTGTGTCTTTTGTTCCATGCCCCTGACTACCATTATCAGCCCATGTCCATTTATACTCATTATAAGGAAGCACATCCAATACAATCAAATGGGAAGGATCTACGTATTGGCCATTTTGTTTTTCATCAGTACGTTTTTTAAATCTTATAAAATAAAAACTGGATTGATCTCGCAGACGATAACTTGTGTAAAGATTTCCAGAAGATGGACGGCTTATGCAAAAACTGTAATTGCTTCCTAAACGAATACATTTGCTTTGATTGTCGCCAAGAAATATTTTTACATTACTATCTTCATAAATGGATTTTTCAGCATCAGCCACTTCATCTGGCATGGTTAATTTTACTGATTGTTGCAGTTCATCAATTTTGTGTTCAAAGTCACTGAATTTTTCAAATCGTGTTATATCCTCAATTTTGTTTTTCTTTTTAAGAGCTAAAAACTTTTTATAATATTCATCCAATATGTCCAAATTTTGAACTTCATTGAAAAATTTTGCCAGTTTTAATGCATGACCTTTGCTGGGTGTTTTGTCCATTTCCAGCAACTTGCTGGCTATTTTTTCATTTTTATTTTGCAATAAATTTAATACATTTTCCACACCGACCTTTTCATGCATAAGGGTATATTTTTCAAAAATAAGATATGTATCTTTATTAAAAGACATGAAAGTATTTATTCATGTTTTTGTAAATAATATTATGTTACAAAACGAAATTGAATTAATTTTTGAAAAATACAAATCAATGGATAATGTGTCTGATGAAGATAACATTGATGTGAAGAAGTCAGATTTGAACAAGGATGGCAAACTTAGCAGTTATGAAAAAGCTCGGGGAAAAGCCATAGACAAAGCTACTGGTGGAGACGGAAAGCTTTCTAAATCAGAGGATTCTGAAGAAATTTCAAAAATTCCTAGTCGTAAAATCACTAGTTTTGAAAAATATAAGCTGAGTCAAGCCAAGAAATTTTTAAAAAATGCACATACTTTCAATAAAATGCTCAGTCACATGAGTGGTTTTAATGAAAAAGAAGCTCGTAAAATTGTTAAAAAATACAGTTGAATAACCTGTTTGGTTCGATAATTAAGATATATGAATAAACTACACACCCTCGTATCGGTGTTGACCTTGGTTGCTGCCATGTCCTTTGCGGACACTGGTTCTGCCACGACAGCTTCCGATTCGGATGAAATCACAGCTGAAGGAGTTGTTTTGTCGATTGCTGATCTTGTTATCGTGCGTCCCATTTCAACAGCCGGAACCGTCGTAGGTTTTGGTCTTTTTGCAGTGTCCAGTCCGTTTCTGGCCATGGCTGACGAAGTTGACTCTGGTTATGATGTTCTGGTAGCAAAGCCTGGTGAATTCACTTTTCATCGTGATCTGGGCGACTTCAATCAGTAATATCATCTAAAAAGAAATACCCAGATGGCTTTTAAACCATCTGGGTATTTTTTATATCTGGACTATCACTTACGCTTTTTACGATTTGTTTTCTTGGGAGCAGACTTTTCAGTATCCACAAAATTCTGTAATGCTTTTACTGCACCAATTTCAAAATATTGATCTTCTGTGATTACACTGCGACCATAATCAGTAATGGTTTTTCGTTCTATATCTGATATATTTTCAAAGTCTACTCTATACATTGTTATTTTTTTAATTTTGCCAATTTTCATTTATTTTCCTCCAATTCTTTTATTTTGTTTTGTGCTTCTTCTAATGTTTGGTATGACCATCCAAAATCTCCCCATTGACTATCACAAGGATAAACTTCTGAGGGAGGAATTTTGTTTCCCATGATTTCATAACCATTGTGCGATTTTATAACGATTACCTCATATGTCAAGCTTCCATGTTCAATGTGTTTTTGCGTATAAATTGCAAAATTTTCTTTTCTGTAAATTTGTTCATAATGAAAGTTTTTTCGATCAAAACTCTTTTCCAATATTTTCATATTTGTATTTTATGTGGACAAAAAATAAGTCAATAAAAAATATACAACCAGGCTGAAAAATTTTTTAATTTAAGCAAATTACTTAATATATCCTAAAATTAAACTTTTGTTGTTTTGTAAAAATCCTGAATCAGGATTTGGCAATTTGCTAACTGCCTGTTCAAAACTGAAGAATTTGGCTTGAGGATTGCGTCTATCCAAAGGTTGCAGTTTTTGGTTTTCTACTTGAAACAAATACATGAAAACCAATCTTTTCTTTCCTTTGCGAGTCGGTCTGTAATATTGGCCCAATGATTTTATAGGATACAATGAACGAATGCCTGTTTCTTCCCGTATTTCCCTTATGGCAGCATCCAAGGGCGATTCACCTTCATCAATTCCACCTTTTGGAAAACTCCAAGAACCATCCTTCTCTTGAACAAGAACAATATTTGCTTTTTTATCAAAAAGAATGCCGCCAGCACTGCGACGTTTTGCAATTTTTTTAATTTCCGAAAAACTCGGAAATTTCATTATTTCTTGCTTTTTTTGCTTTTCTTTTTGGTGGATTTTTTAACAGTCTTTTTGGAAGGTGTTTTTTCAATATAAGATTCGCCAACAAAAGGATCTTCAACATCCTTTGAGGGAAACAAATTGAGAACTGTGTTTTTCAGATCTTCGATCTTCCAAACCACTGTCCAACGAACCGTTTCAATCACATTTAACAGATCATTTAATATTTTCATATTATATATTATTTAATGTCGATCCACCTTTTTAATGATATCTTCTGCAATTTGTTTACGATCAATATTTTGTGAAACAAAATCAATAAAGTTACTCTTTTCTTCTTCTGTTTGTTCAGCACTGACATCAGGTATTAATGATCCTAATTTTGTATAATATGATGGATTTTCCAGAATATTAAAAAATGTTGCAGTGTCACCTTCCTGAAAAACATCCAACAAAGAATCATAAGGAATGGTAAGAATGTTCTTTCTGCCCTTTTTATCAATAACGATTCCTCGGCTTTTAAAAGCATCCATTACGGTATTTTTCAAATATTTGTTGGATATTTTTTTAATATGAGCATTTAAAACATTTCTGCATATGCTGTAAAATTCATCGGAACTTTCCGGTGTTTCAGCAATATCATCATAAACACGAATTACATTTTTTCTTTGTTGTGGACTTAAAATGCTGTTTAAAACAAAAGGTACAGTTTCAGAGTCTTCATTTCCATCAAAAAACACACTGACAGGATTATAAAGAAAACCTTGAATGACTCGATTGATTCCATAATTGTAAAAATCTTCAAAAAATTCATCAGCTTCACCTTTTACAATCGTAAGCTCCATTCCTTCGTCATTGAAAGTTGCTTTGTTTTCAAAAGCATCGGAAAGAATTTGTAATCCTTTATTCAATCTATCCAAATCCAACTGACCTTGAACAATCATGGTCACAATATTGCGCACTGAAAGATTCTGGAAGAATTGATCTGGTTCTTTATCCAGTATGGATATTCCACCTGTTAACAATTTTGCTTTGCGCAGATCATCTTCATCTGGTTCTGTTTTTTCATAATCATCCAATATGACCTGACCAATAATCGGATGGTTGCTGAAAAATTCAAAAACATCAATTGAACGATCATCTGAATCCATATATTGACCGCTGGGAAAATGAAATTGAAATTTCACCAATTCATCTTTCTTTTTCAGGAACACCACATAAAGAGGGCCGTCTTTGGTGTAGGTGTCATAATAAGTGTTGTTGCTGCTGCGAGCAGCCGTGCACCATCTGGTATTGTTTCCCAAGCTTTGCGATGCAGACAGTGTTAATGGAACACCCACAAAATACTGGCTATTATCCAACAGAATGCGAACTTTGCTTTTGTCTTTGATATCTTCTTCTTGATATTTGGGAACAAAAGGTTTGATGATGTAGTAAAGCGTGGTAAAATCCGGTATTTGATTAATGTCCCTCACATTCTTTTTGTTTAGGGAAACCTTGCTTTTGTTTTTGTCGTAAATTTTCAAATCGCTGTTCACCTTGTAAAGATCCTGATTTAAAAATCTTTTAAAATCACTCAGTGTTTTTCCAGCCCCTTCGCCTTTTTCATCGAATATTTTCAGAAATGTTTTGAGTATCCAATCGCTGTATTGACCGGCATATCCTGCTCCTTTTTCCATGTCCACTTTGCTGAAGGGATCTGCACTGATCAAAAGATCAATAGTATCGCTGAGAAAATCCAGATAGCTTTTGTATTTTTCGTTTGTTTCAGTTCCTTTTTTGAATTCCTCGTAACTGCTGGGCAGATTACTTTCATCGGGCCAAATGTGCAACAGTTTAGAATAGAATATAGGAAGATATTTGCTTTTGAGAAATTCCAGGCGATCCACATTTTCCCTCAAAACATTTCTTTCATAGCTTTCTCGTATGTTCTGCAAATCTTTTCTCATGTTTGTTATTATTTATAAAAAAACGATTTTGTCAACTAAAGACTTGGTTGCATGCCGGAACCTGCTGCAGGCAGAAAAGCAGTATTGGGCATGGTGGTGGCATCCATGCCCTTATTCTTTACAAAATATTTGAAAGGTGGTATTTTGCGTCTTTTCTTTGACTTTTTCACCCTTGTATTTACTATAGATAAATAACGTTATGAGTGAAAGTTATCAACCATATTCACGAAGCAATTCTGGATACAATCCTTTCAATGTGTTTTTTTATTACACACATCATTTTAAAAAGCAGCCATTGGTGTTCAAATTGAACAATCTGCTGATCAGCGACAACATTTTGAGCAAATTGGAAAAAAAAGGATCGCTAAAAATTTTTGACAGCAAAACAGATTATCGCAGCAAAAAAAGTGACAAGAGGGATGTGTTTACCACTCAGCTTTATTACACATATAAAGATGCAGTGGTGTGCTTGGATCGTACCAAAGATGATGAGGATGATTATGGTGTGTTTTCTCCAAATGAAGCATTCGAGGAAAAAATGGAAAGCAAAAGTTTCTGGGTACAGATTCTTTATACTGAAATACAAACATTGGAAGAAATACGAGGAATGTTTGAATACAAAGAAAATGTCAAAAAAGGAAATGTGTTTCTGATTTGTCAGGATGGCATTGAAGGAACATATTTGAAAAAATTTGATATTAAACTGCCCAGCGATGATATTGATATTGAACTGAATTATGGAAAAGATTTTAGAAATAAATATGACAAAATTTTGGAAAAATTAAAAGATGATAAGAAAAGTGGATTGGTTCTTTTTTCTGGCGTTCCTGGCAGTGGCAAAACCACAGTTGTTAAAAATCTGGCCATGAATATTGACAAAAAAATAATATTTGTTCCACCTGGTACAGTGGATATTATCACTACTCCTGGATTTTTGAATTTTATGCTGGCTCATAAAAACAGCATTCTTTTGATTGAAGATGCTGAAAAAGTCATACGCAGCCGGGAAGGTGAAGGCAGCAACCCTGAAGGTGTCAGCAACATATTGAATCTTACTGACGGTTTTCTTGGGGATTGTTTGAATTTGTTTATTATAGCAACTTTCAACACTCCTCGTGAAAAAATTGATAAAGCATTGATACGCAAGGGCCGTCTTATTGCAGAGCATCATTTTGAAGAATTGGATGTTGAACAATCAAATAAAATTTTGAAAAAAATAGGCAGCAAACGGGTTGCTGAAAAAAACATGACGCTTGCCGAAATATATAATGAAGAAGGTGGTATGGATGATAAAGAAAAGGATAAAGAAAAGAAAAGAATAGGCTTTGTTTAAAAGAATTTGTGCCTTGTTTGAGTAAATAATAAAAGAATGGCACTCAAGAATTTTACACAATTTACTCCTCAAACTGTTCTCAGCGCCACAGACTTTGTGGTGGGTTATCGCAATGTAGACGAAATACGCACTGATCTGGACAGTCTTACAGTTGCCATCAGCGGATTGCTTATTGCAAAAGGTTTCACACCAGGCGGTAGTGTTGGAACAGTAAAACGAATCAATTATCGTTACACAATTGATCTTGGTGAAAATCTAAATGCTGTCAGTGGCATGGATGATTACGGCAATTATCTTTCATACACAGTGGGTCAGTTGGATGTGTTTCGCAATGGTGTGCATCTTGTGGATAGTCAAGATTTCATAGCAAATAACAGCACACAAATCAGAAACTTGAGCACCATGAATATTGGTGACGTGGTGGATGTGGTCACACTCAGTGCAACAGGTGTCACCATCACAAATCTTATTAGCGGAGGCGGAACTGTTTTCCAAACCAATTATCGTTACACATGTCCAACCACAGTTGCAATTGGAACCATCAACATATCTGGTGCAGACGATCTGGGAAATACTCTTCTTTATTCTTCGCCAACTTTGGATGTGTATTTGAACGGAAGTCATCTGGTCAATGGACAGGATTACTCAGCATCAAATGGAAGCACCATCACTTTATCAGAAGGATTGAGCAGCGGTGACGTGTTGGATGTGGCCACTCTCAGTGCTTATGACATTGGTGGTTTGGGAGGAGTAAGCCGCATCA
>Ga0181356_1000651_pt1 | contig 15075 bp, 20 predicted proteins | sample Fa13VDMM110SN_FD_130104 | JGI IMG/M metagenome (GOLD analysis project Ga0181356, IMG submission 130104) | Freshwater viral communities from Lake Michigan, USA - Fa13.VD.MM110.S.N | ecosystem: Environmental > Aquatic > Freshwater > Lake | place: USA: Michigan | collected 2013-09-24 | reverse complement strand
CACTTTCATAGGATTGATGAGAGTGAATACAGTGGTGTCACCGCAAAGAACATAAGGAGCTGTATAACCAGCAAAGTGTAACCCTGCTGTAGCACAATCTTGTGTACTCCAATTACAATCTTCTTTAGGCATGCTCACTGCTTGACCAATACGAATGTCAAATGTTCTACTCCAATTGTCTGTATACCTATTCTCATGTCTATTGGGAAGATCAAGATAGAGGTCTGTAAGAATTCCTATTTCTTCTCCATGATTAATGGATATTAGTGTATTGTAAGTGTATTCTTCCACTTGTCCATCTCCCTCACATCCTTCACATTCTACATCCCAATCCTCACTTAGTCCTGTACCATCACATTCTCTACATTCTGTAGAATACATTATTTCATTTGAATAAAGACTATCCTTGTGGACAATTTTGTATTCTCCATTTTGATAGAAAATTACATAATCGTTAGGACTCTTCTTCCATACAGCCTTCACTTTGTTGTATGCGTTTGTAATAAAATCTACAAACTCATTACCCCCGTGAACATTTACAACATTCCTAAGAGCTACAAAAAGTCCTTGTTTGGTAATTTTCATACCATTCTTGTTCAAGAAATCATAAAGCTTATCTGCCACTTCTGCTCTTGGATTGAGGCAACACCACATAAAAAATCTCTTCAAGCCTTGATATTCATCGTTTTCTTCAAGACGAAGTTCGCTAAAACCTGCACAATACTTTCCAATGTTTATCACATCAATAAACCTCTCTACCAATAATTGAGGAAGACTTCTGTTGATTCCTTTGAGATAAATGCTGCCATCTTTTAATTCAAATTCTCCTGTATTCACTAGAATAGAAAAACTATCATGGAAAGAACTTATTCTCTCTGCTTCTATTTGTCTTTGCATTTGTTCTGCATAAACATTTTCATCAGTGAACACTCGATGAATCTCTTCTATAGAAGAAGCATTCTTTACATTGTAATAATCTTCAGATGTAGCGTTGATTTTAGAAATCACATCACCATTGTTTAGAACAACAGTGAGAACATCATTAATCAATTTAACATTCAAATAAGGAACTTCTCCACTTCTTTCTTGTTCCAACTCTTTAACAGCTTGATTCACTCTAATTTCTACAATCCTGTCTACAGAACTCTTAATTGCTTCCTTGAACCATTTCAAACTAATACCCATAATTGTTGTTTTTTCTTGATTTTTAAAAAATGCAGTGGTAAGGATGCTGCACCCCTATTTAATTTAATTTATTGATGGAGTTAATACCACTTGAATACTAATGTTTCCAATTTTCCATTCTTTATACAAACATCTTTCAACACGATTCGCATTAACAATTGCGTCTGGATATCTCTCTAGATTTTTTTCTGATTGAAATCCTTGAAGCCATAATTCATTTTTATAAATGGTTATGCAATAAAAATCATCTGCGTCAATGTCTAATTTCAATAATACATCTACTGTGTCTTTCATTTCTTCTCTCATACTATTTCGTTTAATGTTTCTGTAATTGGTTTATTCATTTTAATTCCAAAATCCTCAAAATTTACAGATTGAGAATAATAACTAAATAAGTCTGTAACTAATATACTATAATATTTGATGTTATATGAGTTGCTTATTGAATCAAACAAAGGATTAATGAAATGAAGGGTTTTAAACAATGCTTCTATTTGAAGGAAAAGAGGATGTATTTCATCATCATACAATCTATGAGTGTCTGCTATAGTTTTCATAGATTGTTTAAAAGAGTCATTAGCATAAGTGATGTAATGCTTGCTTCTATAAGTTTCTAATTCAAACACCTTATCCATTAAATCCTCACTAACAAGTTTTAAATATTCTTTCTTTATAAACACTGATTTGTATTTTCGATATAACTCATTAATTATATGAGCAGTGACAACTCTCTTAAACTCTATTGTATTTCCTTCCATAAATTCATCATATGTTATCCAGTTCTTTAAATTATGTTCCCTCATTTTAGCTTCTTGTGTAGGAGCAAATATAACCACCTCCACTTCTTTAGACACACTATATATTGCATCTAAATATCTTTTGTTATCCTCTGTAGAATAAATCGTAAGTGTGTTATATTCTTTAGACAAATCAAAAGATTCACTAACAAACTTGCAATACTGACCAGCAACGTCTCTTTCAAGAGCAACGCCCACTTTACCAATGATGTTTCCTTTGATTCTTTCTCTTCTCACTGGAGCTATACCACCATTTCTCTTCTTCTTTTGATCATCTATCCATGTTTGAGGAATTTCAATTTTGTCAGCATCTATGAGAAGCTCGTGATACATTTTCTCAATGATTTGAAAATCCTTAATTCTCTGTCTCCATTCACTCTTTGGATGTCTATGCAAAGATAACACACTATTGTAAGATTCTCCTTCCCTACCAAACAAGGTGAAAGATTTTGTTTTCTTGAAGAAATGAGATGTTTCATTCCATCCTGTAGGGAAAGTGCTTCTCAAATAATCCTTCTTTTGATTTGTGAGAGTAGTGAAAATATAACATCTATCATCGTCAGCAATGTTTTTGTAATAGTTTGATTCTCTAAACTTACCTCTACACAATTCATATTTCTTTGTATAAGGATGATCAAAATCGTTTCTTTTATTCTTGTATAAATAAGAAACATTTAACAATTCAACCCCCTTCACTTTAGGAGGAATAAAACTTATTGTAGAATATTTAGCAATAGAATCAACATTAAGAATCACCCTTCCCTCTCTCACAATCTTTCTGTCAGAGAAAGAATTAATCAATTCTCTATACGTAGTGATTTCTTGAGATGCTTCATTGAATTTATTAACATAATAATCTGCAACAAGCTGTATTTTCTCAAGTATTTTCTCTTTAGTTTCTTTTGTAATACGAATAGCTTCTCTGTTTGGTGTAGGATAGATGCCATCTGTCAAACTAAATCTCAATGCTACAGGAAACTCTATTGTTTCTATTCCAAGCTTTTGAAAATCTATAGAATAATAAACATTGTCTAAGCACATGTGCAAATTTCTATCTGTAGATAGTTCAGAAATCTGAAAGTGTTCACTTCTGGTGATGATAAATTTATTATCTACACCATCACAATTGAAATAAACATTCTCAAAGTATGCAAGTTGCTCTTTAATCTTACTCTCAAATGTATATCTATCAGACCATTTAACAGGAATAATCACTTTCACACCATTTGGTTCTGTTGTGTTTTTCTTGTACAACAAATCAATAGTGTTAAGTTCTTCTCCTTCATACATCATGTATTTCCTCTCTACACCATTCTTTCTACAGATGAAATAAAAACTACTACAATATGCAAGAGGACTCTTGAAGCCCAAACCAAACATGCCAAGCTCTGTATTACTGTTTCTCTTGGTGCTCTTACCATATTTACTAATAATGTTTGCAACATCATCATCATCTAAACCAACACCAAAGTCTTCTACAGAAAACTCATAATTACTATTTTCGTTAATTTTAAAACTAACAATGATTGGATCTTTCACACCAGCTCTTCTATGACTATCTAGAGCATTACTAGCACACTCTCTGATAGTGGAGCCTATACCATCTGAATACAGATTTTTACTTAACATCTGCATCAACATTTGAGCAGAATCTAAGTCTAGTGACATTCCAATACTTTCTTCACTGTTTCCTGTTGATAGGATTTCTACGTCTGATTGTTTTTCGTTTATCATTTTTCTTCGTTGTTTGATTTTATAATTAGTATATCTCTGTGATTAAGATCTAGATACATGTTTTTTCTCACCACTGTGTAGTCATTTAAATCGTTTGTTAAAATGTCACATTTAACAGAACTATAAGATCCCCAACTTCTTCTTGTTGTTTCTTTAGGAATTCCTTTCACTATCACTCTTCTTAAATAACTATTACTTCCTAAAAGGATTTCATCTCCTTGTTGTAATTCATCAATTTTTGTTATACGCATAATCATCATTTTTTTCGATTAATAATATGTTTTTGTAATTTAAATTTGCATACATGTTAACATCATGGTCTTCAAATGTAGGAACATATTCCTTTAAGTTTTTTGTTCTTGTATATGTACCACTACCATACGTCAACACTGTTATTTTCACCTTTATTGAGCATTTTACACTCTTCCAATTAACATCATTAGGTGCCCATCCTCTTGGTTTTCCTATTACTGGTTTTTTCAACACTGTCATAAATTTCAGCTTTGTATTACTGCTGACAATTATATTGTCTCCTACATTTAAGTCTTCCACTTTTACTATTTTCATTGTTTATTTTTTAAAAAGGTAATAATTCAAGCCATTCAATTTTTATTCCATTATTATCCATAAGGATTTTATTCACTTTACCAAACACTCCTTCTGTGTCCCAATCTATGTTTTTATAAGAAGCAGATGCTGGATGGGAAACACAAAAGTTCCAACTCAAAGGAGAAGTGTATTTCTTATACTTCTCAGCATCTTTACCAATAAATACAATGGGTGCTCCTGTATAAGCAAACACTTCTTCCATTAGATATTTGATAAATGGTTGCCATAAATCATTATGACTACCTGCTTTATTTGCTTCTACAGTGAGAGCTGCGTTTAGCATCAATACGCCTTGTTTAGAAAGATAGGAAACATCTGGTCCCTTTACAGCATTTAAACACAACCCATCGTACAGTTCTCTCTCTACACCACTATAGAATTGTTCTAGAGAAGGCTGTATGTTTCCTGTTACAGAACATCCAAATAGCAGTCCATCTGCTACAGGCTCTCCACTTCTTACAGTGTGGTAGGGGCACATTCCCAATAACACTACATTCAAATTATCAAGAGGAGTTTCTTTAAAACATCTGAACACATTAGAAGAAAGAGGAGCAATTGTCTTGCCCCTCTTTGATTCGAATTTCAAATGTTTATAGATGGCTTCACATTCATCACTCTCAATAAAGGGCTTCATCTTCACCCACCAACTCTCGTGAAAGTATTCTTTAAACTTTTCCCAATCCATATTAAAATATTTCTAATTGTGTAAATGCTGATGTATCAATATTCATTGGTCTTTTTGGAGAAACCACTGTTCCGCTATTGTCTACAAAAAACTTGTGTGCGTTAATGTGAGCACTCATCCAATTTGCAGGATGTGAGTTCTTTAGAGCAAATGTTACGTGATTGTACAATTCCCAAAGACTTCCTGATGCATCGTAATCAAATGTAGAACGCTCCATTTCTCTAGAGATGATGTTTAATTGTGTAGATGTAATGAAAGACTCTTCTAAAAACAATCTACCAATCAATTCAGCAGAAGTTCTCTTTGTCACTTCTATCTGTTTAAACCCATCTCTCTGTTGTTGTAAATTTCTAAATGCATCTCCTGCCTGTAGAATATAGTCAGAAATAGTGGAAGGAGCAATTGTTTGAATATCTCCTGTATGCTTTCTTTTGAATGCTCCAAAATCTCCTGCTACACATCCATTTTTACAAATGAATATTTGTGTTCCAATCGCAAATTTCAAAGAAAGACTCTTATCATAACTATTCTGCCACCCCACTTGTAATTGCATTTCACTGTCTGCAACATTCTTAATGGTGTATTTAGCATTTGCTATAAGTCCACTTTCTATTGAACTATAACTTTCTTCATCAATTGCAAACCCTGCCTTACTAATTCCATTTAATGTTAAATCGATTAGTTCTGAATGACTCACTGGTTTGTACGTGTTGCTCTCTACAGGAAGAGAAATGTTTCTTAAAAAATTCTGTGTTGCTGAATAATTGCTCATATTGTTTGTTTTTATTGATTTTCTGATAATTTGATTAATTCACCAAACCATCTTGTTAATATACCTTCTAAGTTTTCTATAGAAATGCATTCTATTTCATCTCCCATTGATGTTTCTACGTATTCGATGTTTTCTTGAATTTCTGTAATTAGCTTTTTTAATTCTGATTTCATATTAATTGTTTAAAATAGTTATACACTTCTGAAATGTGTTTTTTGTAATAAGGCTGATTGTCTTTACACCATTGTTTCAAGTCATCTGATGTTTTAAAGGGCTTTTGCCAGCTTTGTCCTGACATAATTAATATAAATGATGGCTCAAGCTCGTCTATAAAATTTTGAGCTGTCCATCCTTCCCAAATATTTTTGTCTAAGTTCATAATAATTGTTTTTCTTTTAAATATTCTTCTATAGCATCCATGCCATACTTCTTAGCCCAATCTGCCCAATCTGTAATTCCTTCTGATAAAAATCTCTTAGGAACATTTAAATATTCAAAATCAAATTGTTTTGTTATTGATTGACTGTTCTTCACTCCTGCTTCATCATTATCAAACGATAACACTTGTACATCTGAGTTGTCTTTTAAATACTTCACATTCTCTGGAGAAAAGCAACCTATCCCTTCGTTCTGTACAGCACAACAATATGGATATATCTTCTTCATCACCATGTAGTCTTTCTTGCTCTTGTTAATAAAAGCAATTCTACAATTCTCTACATCTTTCTTTCCATCCATTGTTGTAACAGGCACATTGTTAGGAACCCATTTGTATTTTTTATCAACAAAAGGTCTGTAGATTTTCCAACTGTTCCCATACAAGTATCCAAATCTTAAGTCAGTGTCTTTTAATGAGAATAATTGTCTATTCAAATACACTTTTTGGAGCGAATAAATGTTATTAGCTCTCAAATCTTGCTCACTTTGATGATAGGAATTCCAATAATCAAGTTCTTCTTGTGTAAATCTTCTTGTTACAGCTTGAATGAATGTATACACTTTTGGCTCTTCAGGACGTTTGTTTTCTTTAATTATGTGAACATTTAAATTCTTCTCACCATTTAATATTCCAAGTCCAAAATCTTTATCAATCAATTTCAAAGCACTGTCATAAGAAATATTATACAACATTCTTACAAAATCAAAACAGTTTCCTCTCTTGCTTCCATCTGAAAAATCAGCAAATAATAGATCATTATGTTTGTTATTTATAAGAAATGATGGGTTGTTTTCATTTCTAAAAGGCGAATATGTCACTTGATTAATTTTCCAATTCTTACTTGGCATGTAATACATAAATATGTCATAATCACTAATCTTAGAAAGAATTGTCTTAGCAGACAGCTGTTCTTTTTTCACACCTTTTATCATAAAACAAATTTAAATAAAAAGCCCCACATTTCTGTGAGGCTTATTATTAAAGAAAAGAAAGGATTAATAATCTCCGTCATCCTCTAGAATCACCTTGTTGCTTTCTACAAGATTATCATCAGGATTGTAGTCTCTCATATCATCTAGTGTGTAATAATCTTTACAACCATATTCACCTTTAAGATCTATTACAAATCTCTCATAAGGCTTTAAGTCTTTAGATTTCTTTGTTGCAAGTCTTTTGATGGTTTGATCGTCCCATTTAATTAGTCTGATTTGCTTCATAGCATATTCAGGAAGAAATGCTTTGTTGTAAACACCCTGATAGGTTTTAAGTTCTCCATCTTTCTCTACAGATTTAACAATAGCAAGAGCAACAAATGGTGTACAAAACTCTCCACCAATTTGTTCTTTCAAGTCTTTAACATTACCTCTAATCAATTTCTTCCACTCAATCTGTAATGTGGTGTCTTTGTCTCTGTAATCAAGACCACCTAACCAATTTCTTACAAAGTTGTAAAAGTCTTCTTCTCCCACCTTTGCTGCACGACTTTCTCTCTCAAGAAACCAAGAAGGAAGAGAATCTTTATCCACTGCCCAAGATGTTGTTCCTACAGTGTTAATGAATTGCGTCTTTGTACCATCTCTGTTCTCTTTCTTTCTGTCTTCTAAATAAAATCCCACTTTGAATTTCATCTTTGTTTTCACTTCCTCAATCCAAAAGTCCACTCTCACTGTGTCATTACCATCTTTAGAAGTTCCAAGATATTCTGCCATCTTAGAATCTTCTTTGAGTTCAATACCCAATACATCTTTGTACTCTTCAATTGTAGGATTGATAGCAATCACATTTGCTACAAATAGTCCCACTTTCTTCTCATAGTTCTGTTCTGTTTGCTGTTTTTTCGATCCGCTGATACTCATCTTTCTTGATTTTTAATTATAATAATTGTTAATACTATCCACCACCATTTGTAAATTATTAGGAATCTTCACTTCTGCAAACATTCCATCAGGAGACTTAGCAGGAAACTTTTTATGACGATTGGTCAACAAGCTGTAAGTCATTTTTCCTTCTTTAGTTTCTTCTACACAAGTGTATAAACACACTGTAAGAAGTCCTTCTAAAAGAATTTGATTGTCAATAAGCTTACCTGCTGTCTTTATCTTCCATCCCACAATATCTCCACCATCTTCAATGGTTTCTGGATGTGTGAAATAAAATACAATAATGTCTTCTCTTAGTGTTCTTGCTTCTCTAAAGAGCTCCACCATATCTTTAGCCATTAAACTAAACTTCTCATAGCCCTTCTCTGTTGCTTTAGCCACCATATTAAATCCCATAATGTAATTAGAGTCTTCAATGATGATGTTTTTAATGTGAGGAGCTTTGTCTGAAATAGTGCGTAACAATCTAGAAATTTCATTAGCATCGTCCACTTCCTTGTAATTCTTGTTCTCTTTGTTGTAGAGTTTTTCACTTCCTTTAAAGGGCAGCTCTTTCTTAGCTACATTAATGATGTACGTTTCTTCTGGATTTAAGTATTTGATGGATGTAGACTTCCCTGTCCCTGTTTCTCCAACAATACCAATTAATTTACTTGCCATGTTTATTTGATTTTTAATTGATTTGATTATAAAGATACGTCAATAATCTCAGAAGTTAAAATAGTTTTTCCACCTATGCAAGAAGGATTAAGCTTTATTGATTCCTTCATGTCATTGATTTTTTCTAAATTATAACTTCCTGTGATATACTTACCATCAAGATGTAATTCGTACCAATTGTCTTGTCCAATCCTCTCTTCTCTAATGATTTCAATTTTCATAATATTTGATTTTTGATGCGTCTAATAATTCTAAGCTTTGCTTAATTTTCTTTAGTTCTGGAGCTTCATTTAAACATAAAATGTGTAAATCAGCTTTCTTTCCTCTGTAATCAAGCTTAATGGCTCTATTAAGAATCTGCGATGTTTCTTCAGCATTATATGTGAAGTTTAACAGAACAACAGAATCTAAATCACTGTATGTCACTCCCATCTTACCCATAGCAGCTAGTGCTAAATGATTGAATGTTCTTTTTTGAAACTCCTTATAATTATCATCATTCTTTGATTTAGAATGATAGGAAGGAATACCAATATCATCAGCCACTTTAGCAAGTCCTGTGAACACTAACACTCTTTTATCAGAAAGACTATCTAAAAGCATTCTTAAATGCTTCATCTTTCCTATAGAAGACATAGAGAGTCTGTTTCTTGCTAATGCTAAATGCATGAAGTTTTCTTGTTTTCTCTTCAATGTTTCAATCACCCATGTGTAGGCTCTGTATTTCTCTTTTTCAGTTTTTTTCTTGCCATTCTTGTCTTCCATCTTGACAACATCGTCTAGGTTAACAATGTGAACAGAGATTTGATAGTCTGCAAGGATTCCATCTTCTATACCATTAATTGTACTATAGACATCAATCCTATCTAAACACCACTCCTCGTCTGTCTCAACACTCACTGTTCCTGATAGAGCAAGTGTATTGTTGCTTCTGCTCATTATTTCTTCACAATATGAACGCTCTGTGCTGCTGGCAGCGTGGAATTCATCAATAATAAAGAAATCTATTCTATCCATAGTGTGTTTCTTCAGAGAGCTGAAGTTAACATATCTAATGTTGGGATTGGAATATCCCCATTTCTCAAACTCAGAAATCCATACGTCTCTAAGTTTGTTGTCTGGATAGGCAACTAATACATTTATAGGACTGACAGGAAGTCTTTTCAACACTTCTATAGAAATTCTGCATTTACCTATTCTCATAGCTAATTCCAAATATCCTACAGAATTGTCTTTAAAGAATTCTAATGTACTGTTAATAAATCTTTCTTGTATTTCATCTTGTTTTGTCATTAATACATTTTTATAATTTTACCATCCTCATCTGTTATTTTAATAACATTTAGTTCAATTTCTAATTTCTCTGTCACTTCATGAAACACTTGATGCAAGTGTCCCATCATCATTGTCATAAACGTAAAGAATTGATCTTTTGAAAGTTCGTATTTCCTATATCTATGTTCTTGATAATATACATACAATACATCTTGTGGACTTTTAGACATCATTATGTCTATGTATTCTTGTTTAGTCATTGTTTAAAAAGTATGTCTTATTAATAATACTCTCATAGTCTGCATCAGTGATGTCTTTCTTCTTAGGAAGCTCTTTGAACATTCCAATATTTCCTAAGAAACCAAGTCCTACACGTAAGTCATCCTCACCGTAACTATTCTTAATGAGTCTGAGACTTCTGAAATATTTAGCACCAAATTGATCTTTGAGTTTTGAGAGTTCATACCCAGAAGGATCTGCCACTTTATATCTCATAGGATCAAATAGTGCCAATACAACATCTGCGTCATTCTGTGTAGATGAACTCTCTGCAAAGTCTTCGAGCTGAGGCTCTACGTCCCCATTTTTGAGTCTTGTGACATTAGAGATGCTTCTGTTAAACTGACTCACAACCACTGGAGAATAACCGTAAAAGTCTCTTACAAAGCGAAGCTCATCACTCATCTTATCGATAGCATCTTTCTTTGTAGGATGGTCTTTTGTTGTCTTTAAGAGCCCTACGTGGTCTATGATGACAAGTGTCACTTCGTTCTCATTGTTAGGAATATAAATCTTGTTGTATTCATCCACTTCTTCCACTACACCATTTTTCATAGCATGAGCTCGTAATTGTTTTGATATTCCTATAGGGTTTTCTGGACCATCTATAATGGTGACAATGTCCATCAATTGATTAATGTAGTCTTCGTACATCATAACAAGATCGTGTTCATCATGAGTCATTATTTCTGTCCATCCTAAGATTTTAGAAATAGGAACAATAACACCATGGTCTAGAAATATCTTTCTACTCACCCATTTAGAGAGTTTGTATGTTTTACTTCTCTCCATAGAACGATAGATGATTTTCAGTTTTATGTCAGACTTGTTCTTAGAAATATGCCAATCTACAGGATTTAGAACATATGCATCATCAATAAACGATGTCTTGCCTGAACCTGTATTCCCACCAACAAGAGTGTAAATACGTTTTCTGATTCCTATATAATTGTTAAGACGAGGAAATCCCATAGGAATCCCTTTGTTCTTACCAAGCATACCCTTCTCCACCTCGTTTCTTAACAATTCAAAGCTCATATGTCTGTACTCCCTTCTATTTCATCTGTTATTGTAATTTTGTTTCCCTCTCTAATAAGCTCTACAAAAGATTCGTAAGTTTTTTGATTCAAATATGTTAATGAATTCTGCATAAACGTAAGAGCATTTGATTTTGTCAATACAGATTTTTCTTTCTTCTGTAACACTTCAAATTCTAATGCTGCAATCAATTCACTAATTGTATATTCTCCTTCAGACAAAATCTTTTCAAGCTTTTCTTTACATTCATCTTTCTTAGTTCTAAGACTTCTTCCTCCTGAGAAAGATTTGTTCTTGTGTGTGAATGTGTCTGTACCTGGATAGGCTTTCCACCATCTCTCAAAAGCATCTTCGCTAGTTTTTCTTCTCTCATAAACAACACCATCGTTGTCATCCTCTCTATAGAAAGCTAGAAGGTTTTGTCCTTCTAGCATTAACATTTCCTTCTCGCTGATGAGTTGTTTTCTTACAATCAATTGACGAAGAGCTTTGAGTTTTGGTGTGTCGCAAAACTTCTTTAAATCCACTTCCTTTTCACACATCTCCAAAAGAAATATTACATCTAATGAATATCCTTTGTCAATAATGTTCTTGAATTTTGTTAGATTCATGTTCTTCTTGGTTTATGTTAACAATAATTTTTGCAGGACTTCTTCTCAATTCTTCGTAAAACTCTTGTTCTATTCTTAGAGCTTCTTCTCCAAGAAAAATCATTTCTTGGAGGTGGGCTCTTTCGTAATCTTCTCTGTTAAAATCTTGCATTTTAATTCTCTTTTGTTTTCCACTTCTATTTTAGTAACAGGAATTCCTATTTTTTGACAATACAATTGTGCAATTTCTACGTCTTCTTCAGAATATGCAATAGCATGTGTTTTGTTTTGTAATTCGAGAAGCAAAGGCTTTGCATAAACAGTGATGATGCTTACATATTTTCTTCCTTCATGTTTAGGATCGAGATGTTTTAATTGATAAACTTTCATTAGAATAAATTTAATTGTTGAGGGTTTATTTGTGCTCTTCTTTTCTTTCCTTCTGTTTGTATCTTGTGTACAATTCTATTTGCTTTCTCTATGTAATATTCATAATCAATATTGTCTAGAGAATGGTCTTTAGTTAGATGATTACATACATGCATCACCCATACACCTGCTTCCACTTGTGAAACATCAGCAGCATTAGTTGTACATTCAGGATTCTTCACCTTTAACAGTTTTTCTCCTGTCACTGATACATAATATCTGATGAGCTTGTTATAAATCGTTTTCTCACCTCTTGCTCTATTTAGTCCTTCGTAGTGGAAATCCTTTGAAGCCTTCTGTCTAATACAAAAATCAAAGACATTATCATGAGAATGAATGGTATCAGCAATAGGGATGCCATCCACATAATAACGTTTAAGAGCAATAGGAACAATCCTAGCACTCTTATTCTTGTGTAATTCAAAGTCTGTAAGAAAATCACCTTTAAGTTTAACTTCTCCATCTGTTTTTATTGCAATATAATCATTCACTGTAGAAAATATGATTTTAGAATAGTCTGTTCTCTCTAATTCATATTTTGTAATGTCACACCACCAAGAGTTGATTGCTTTCATCACTTCTTCTTGATCTTTCTTGATTCTAATAGTGACACCATCTGTATTAGCAGATATGACACGAATTCCCCTAAGTTCATATTGCTCAATTAGCATCATTAAAGACATTTCTCCTGTAATAGTGGTGAACATTGTCAACTGTCTATCATATATCCAACTCTGCATATCAGAAGACTTTCCATAAACACTATTAACTGCAAGCTTCAATGCTCCTACAATTCCTTTAATCTTCTTATCTTTCTTAGCTAAAGGTTTTAATTCAAGTCTCTTATTAAACATTTGTTTATATCCTCTGAGAAATTCTTTTCCTAAATGTGCAGGATATTTACCATTGTTGATAATAATTGCTGGATAGTAGGAACTAACGTCCCAATCAATAATCAAATGTTCATCATCAGCTTCAAATATCTTAGGAGAGTTTTCTGTATGTAAACCACCTTTCATAAATGAATACACATTGTCATAGAAATGTATTTCTTCTTTGAAATCATCTTGCATTCCCAACGATAGTTTTTTCATTCTTTCTAGAAAACTTTTGAGAAGAGGAGTTTGGAATTTGACATAGGGGGCTATACAATTCTTTACAGCTATTGATTTTCTGAAATATCCTTTCTTAGGAAGATCTTTGTAATCAATTTTCTTCTCTTCACAATAATACTTCTTAATCATCTCATCACCAATCTTGGAATCAGAATAATTTAGACAAGGAATGCCAAACTCTTCTTGTATATCCATTCTTAGTTCTATTTGATTGTTTCCTCTATAGAGCGGATGGGTGGTGTCACCAATGGTTATCTTGTAGAATTCATATGTTGCCATAATATCATTCTTACAATAATCCCTTGTCAGTTGTCTTTCTTCAAAAGTCATGTTCTCTTTAAGATGATGAACAGGCATTTCTTCTATGTTCTCAAGATCCATTTCAAACTCAAGCCTCTTCAATGACACTCTTCGATTCTTATTGTCGTAGTGATGTATCTTAAACAAATCGATTTGTCTCAATGTTAAATTGTGTTCACTGTATTCAGATAGCACCTCATAATTTGCATCATGAATAACATCTGCTGCTTTCTGAGCAATCATCGCTGCTATTTCTAAAGAGCCATAAGAATACCATTCTTCAGAATTACGAATAATCCATTCTATCACTTGGCTGTCAAATCGTAGATTGTTATATCCCACCCAAAAACAATCTGAATGAGTTTCTGTAAATGAAATAAACGAATGTAATTCATCTCTCTCAGCACTAATTTCAAATTCGAAATACATGTCTGTATAGGGTTCGTAAATTCCTATGAGAAACATCTCCTTGAGAGTTTCTATGTCATACACCAATATCTTCATGATTAATTGATTAAATCGTCTATAATAATGCCATGTTCTTCTAACGTAACATTAATAAACTCCCGCACTTTGTCTAAAAGTTCATACTGTTTATCTATAGAACTACTGTCATCATCAAGAGAATTCTCTATTAAATGCTTCATGTTGTGTTTAATTTCCCATAATGCTAGTGCAAGATCTGTAGACTTAGTTGCTCTTAAATGGGACATTTGGTCTTCCATTTCATCTAAATTAAATTCTAAAATTGCTTTCATGTTGTTTTGTTTTTGTTTTTGTTTTATAAATGGTAATATAATACTCAAAATACATATATTTTGTATCATTTATGACACATTACACCCAAAAAGGTATTATTTTACTGATTTTGTGTAAAAGTCAACATAATGTATATGAAACATTTGAGTGTAAATATTTTCATTCCAATTGTCTCCATTGCGACAAAGATATTCAAAATGTCCTTCATAATCAGATCCGTATTTAGAAACATATGGATGAAATCTAATAAGTTTTGCTTGTGGAATTTCCATATCAGCACCACAATATTCATCTAATGCTTTCTGCATGTCTTTAAATTCTGCTACAGCTAATACAGGACGACCACTTTCTCTGTCATGTGCTACATAAATTGCATTCATATTGTGCATTTCTTCTTTAGCTTTTTCATATCCCTTCTTCCACCACGCTTTCTTATTATCTGCACCAATAGTGGTGGATTTAAATTCACCAAATTCATCTATTAGATGATCTATCAATTCTTTGTTAGCTAATTCATCCACAACGTCTT
>Ga0181356_1000649_pt1 | contig 15103 bp, 25 predicted proteins | sample Fa13VDMM110SN_FD_130104 | JGI IMG/M metagenome (GOLD analysis project Ga0181356, IMG submission 130104) | Freshwater viral communities from Lake Michigan, USA - Fa13.VD.MM110.S.N | ecosystem: Environmental > Aquatic > Freshwater > Lake | place: USA: Michigan | collected 2013-09-24 | reverse complement strand
GATGGAAATAAAAGAATATGATATTGAAAAGCGCTGGGAATCAAAGCGTGATTCTATTTATAATCTTAGAGATAAAGTAGATAGACTTAAAAGAAAAGTGCGTTCCGATTTATATTCATCTGATGATAAAATTAGGCTAACAGCTTTAGTAATTCGTATTATGATGTTAACCTCAGAAAGAGTAGGCAATTCAGAATCAGCATCAAATGGTCATTTTGGAATCACGGGATTTAAAAGAAAACATGTATCTGTTGACGGAAACAAAGTAACTTTGAATTATGTTGGAAAATCCGGGGTAGAACACGAAAAATCTTTTAGTGATCAAACAACGGCTATGATGTTAAAAGATCTTTTAAACAGATCTAAGTCTCCTTCTTCACCTTTATTTACAACAACCGATGGTTTTGTAATAAAAGCAGATAAAGTCAACAGGTATTTAAAAAGATTTGATGCAAAATCAAAAGACATACGCGGTTTTAATGCCAATAGAATGGTTGTTAGTGAACTAAAGTCTAAAGGTAAAATCAAGGATGAAAAAGAAAGAAAAAAAATATTCAATGTTGTGTTAAAAAACGTGAGTTCAAAAATTGGCCACGGAGCATCAACATTACGAAAACAATACTTGCTTCCTGAAATTGAAGAACAATTTTATAAGCATGGTTCAATAGGTAGAATTAAAATAGATTAGTATGAAAGAAGAAATTAAATTATCAGAAGTCGAACAATTAGAGGATGTTGTTCAAGAAGAAAATCAACAACCTGTAATCATTCAACCAAAAATTATTCCACCTCGTGTACTTTTAGAGGTTCTAGTGTATGGCGATTATGCACCAGGAACTGAACCCAAAGAATCAAATGTTTTTCAAAAAGCTTTGAATTTACAACAACAAATTGATTCACTTAGAGGCAAAGACAAGTTTAGAGTTAGAATTTTGTGGAAAGGTGTTGAAGGCATAGAACCAATGAATTACGAAAAATCAAAAGAGTGTGAAGAATGGCTAATTGAAAACTCATCATGTAAGTATTATCACCTAGTAACTTATAGGTTCGATTCACCAATTAAATTTCCAGAAAACTATATAAAAGACAAACTTAAACACATCAAGGATTTTGAAAAATCAATGTCAAAGTTCAAGGAATCACAAATTCAACTTAAACATAAATAAGTATGGAAACCAAACAAAAAACATATTTGCAAGTACTTCAAGATACTATGCAACCCATGAAGGATTTGCTATCGTATTATGAAATGCGATTAAAGTACATTGATCAAGAGTATGATCAAAAATCAATAAGAGAACAAAACGAAGATCAAATCTTGCGCATTAAAACTATTCAAGAAATGGATGTATTGAAAAAAATACTTCATCAAAAAAACGAGTACTTTAAAAACTACGCCGCTCAATTTGAAATAGACTTAAAGGAAGCAAAGAAAAACTTTAAAGAAACGGTTAAAAAATGCTGGATTGTTGCGGAAAAAAATGAAGCATTAATGAGACTTATGAAAGCTGCAAACCTTAAAGAGGCTGATAGAAATGATGAGGTTCTTGTTATTATGTACAATAAGTTTAAACAGTTTGTATAATGCAAAGTTTTCCTAAGGTTTTAGTTTCTGCACCTCAAGCAAAGGCTAAAGCATACTGCTTTGAAAGATTTATTGATAATGTTATGGACTTTAAATATCCAAACTTTGATGTAAAACTTTTTGATAACACGAATGATAATGGAGATTTTTGTTCTTATATGAATGGTTATGTTTATGCTAACCATGGTAAAAATGCTAACTTTGAAGCCTTAAGCACATTGCAAATGCATAAAATGAAAAGTGATTCAGTAATAGAAAAAATGGCAAGATCACATAATGACTGCAAAGACTTTACTTTGAAATTAAAGTATGATTATTTACTTCATTTAGAAACCGATTTATTTCCACCGCAGGATATTATTGAAAGTTTAATGTTTCATTCAATGCCTGTAGTATCTGCTTTATATTATGTAGATAATGGCATTTATAGAAAGCCAATGATTCAAAGGTCGGTTAAACTAGCTCCAAGGTTTTTAACATCAAAAAACTTTATGGCAAATGAAGATCTTTGTTTTTGTGATGGCACGGTTAAAAAGATTGCACACGCAGGACTTGGTTGTATTCTAATTCATAGAAGTGTTTTTGAAAAGGTTGCTTTTAGGCATATTGATGGTTTAAACAATCACCCTGATACATACTTTGCTGAAGACTGTGCTCAAAATAAAATACCAATTCATATAGATACATCAATAGTTGTTGAACACCAAAATTCACCATGGGGTGTTTTTGGTTTAGATTATAAATAGTGGAAGAAAAAATAAAAACGCCTGAAGAGTTTTTGTTAGATTTTGGAATAGAAATGCAAAAAACAACGCTAATAACTTGTATTGATGACGTAATGAAACAACCTTCTCTTTCGTTCTTAATGAATGAATATGCAAAATATGTTTTAGAAAATAGCACAAACAAAGAAAAAAATCAAAATAAGCATTAATTAAAATATACAATAAATGTACAATAACCTCATTTGCTTGATTGCATTTGAGGTTTTTTTATGCTTTATTGTATAACTTTTAAAAATAGTCATAAATGAAATGATAAATAAATTTGTTTGTAACTTAAATACATACAAAATGTTTACAAAAGAAAACGGAAAGACATTTGTGATCGTGCTTGCTGCTGTTATGGTAGGTTTAGCTGTTCACCAACGTTTCGTTGCTCCTATGATTGTTAAAAAATAATCGGGCAAGAAACAAAAAAAACGGAATTTACATTAATCCGTTTGTTTTAAAATATTATTAGCTGCATCTAAATAGATGATTTGTTAAAGCAAAAATTTAAAACAAGAAATAAAAGCATGACTTTTATAAAATGTAAAAAAAACGATAATTAACTAAATTTTAAACACTCTTAAAAATTTCAGAGATGAACTCAACAGAAAAAGAACTTTTCGGGTACATTAACGGAACAGAGCGTATGAGCGGTTTTGATTCATATGATTCTTACGAAGGAGATATGTCATATTTCGATAATGATGACATGTCATACTTTGATAATGATGATATGAGTTATGCTTCAGGTCCAGGTGCACAATCTGTTATATCTGATCCATACGTTATCCAGTACCAAAACACAACAACTGCAGCTGTAACGGCTGTTCTATTTGGTTTTAACGATTATTCAATCGCTACAAACTTTGGTAACCCTGCGGCAGTAGTAATTACTAACTTACAAGGTGGTACTTACGGTCGTTTGCTTACACAGTCAAACAACAAGTCATTTAAAATCGGTAAATGGAGATTCCAATCGACAACTGCTAGCCAATTGTCGCAGACTCTTACTATTTTCCACGTTGATGCAAACGGTAAACAATATTCAACTCCGTTGAACTTGTCAATTGCTCGCGATGCTTATCAGCAACAGTCTGACATCCTCGACGTTACTAAACCAGTAACTGTTGATGGTAACACTTATATTACATTTACACTTGCAGGTTCTGCTGTTTTTGTAATTTCAGCGTTCCCAGTTGAGGTTATGTCTTCTAAATCTGCATTGAATGGTGGTCGCTCATTAAACATGGCTCGCGCTCCACGCTTGTCAGGTAAAAATGTTGCACCGGTTATCATTCAAACAGCTCAGTCTGTTAAAGGTATCACAGGATAGTAATATCTTAACCTAATTATAAAAAGGGCAGAGTACGTATAGTTGCTCTGCCCTTTTTTAATAAACAAAGATAAATGAAAGCTTCACAAAATAAAAAAATAGCCAAAGGAGGTCAGGAGATAACACTCATGACGGTACTTGCAAACGAAGCTACCGCTCCATCTCGTAAATTACTTAAAGAGTATGGAATGCAAGATGCAAAAAATTATCAAGATCTTGAAATCAAGTTAGCGGAGTTATATTTTAACACAAAAGACAAAGTAGCTTTAGAAAAAAAATTAGCTACAATTCACCCGCACAAAAACTGGATTCTTAAGAACGTTCAGCCTGTTATTGAAGAGAAATCAAACCAGGAGCAAGTAGAGGAGGTTAAGTCCAATGCAACAGGCGATCGCATGTGTCCTCGATGCCAAAAATTATTTAATCAAGAATTTTCAAACGTAGAAGGAGTCACAAAAGAACCACAAACAAACTATGCAGGACTTATAGTTCCAAGTATGCTCATAGCTGTTATAGGTTTAACTTATGTGTTGATTTTAAAGGCTACGCAAAAAATGTAAATAAATAGGTATGCAGGTAACGGTAGTTCAAGATTCAAAGTATTTAATTCCAAACAATGATCATCAAAACTTTACAGAGTCAAATGATTGGGTAGGTGAAGGAGTATTGTTAAACGGAAATTTTGCGAATATTGAAGGTAAAAGAAGAGGTGAACCTTTTACATACAAACTATTTATCACCGAAGACAAACAAATATTATATCAAAATAGTGTACAACCCATGAAAACAATCGAATTAACATCAGGAGCTGATTCTCAAAGAACACCTACTTTTGTAAACTTAACCCCGGCAGAAACATTTAATAAAGTTAAAACAATGGGCTTAGTTGTAGGTGCTTTAGCCGGATTTGCTTATTGTAAATACAAAAAATGTGATGCAAAAAAATCTGCAATGTTCATAGGATTAGGAGCCGCAGTTGGTTATGCGGCTGCTTATGTTGTTGATAGAAATCGTAGAGCAACAGTAGTTGCAAGTAACTAATAAATAATTACAATATGAACGGAGCAAGAATAATTCAATTAACTTCACCAACTTCAATGCCACAAGCTGTTTCATTTGAAGAAGCTTTTGGTGAATTTTCAAACGCAGCAGGGACAGAGGCCCAAAAACGTAGAAGCCGCAAAGAACGTAAAGAACGCAAACTCGACAGAATTGAAAACCGTACAGAAGTACGTACAGCAAGACAATTAGGAAGAGGTGAACGCAAAGGAGCTCGTCAAGAGAAAGTAGCATCAAGAAACCTATTACGTGGTGAAAGAACGGCAGGACGCGAAGAATTGCAAATAGCTCGTAAAGGCAAGCGCATTGCAAAACGTGAAATGGGACTAGAATCTCGTTTAGCGCGTAGAACAGGTCGTGCAGACTTACGTGATTATAGACGTGGATTAAGAAACCCAGAAGATGCCGCAGTAGAGCCAACAGGTAACGAAGGTCAAGGTTTAGGTGTTTCAGAAGTAACTGAATCTAACAATCCTCCAGGGTCTACAGGTGAAAATTATGGTATTGGTGCAGCAACTCAACCGGGTGCTGGCTCAGGCGCCGGTCAAGGTCAAGGACAAGGCGGCGGCTACGCTGAAGAAAGTGGTTATGAGGAAGATGGCGGCTATTACCCTGAAGAAGAAGATAATGGGTATTACGGAGAAGAATCAGGTGATGTTTATGACCAAGAATTAGTTGATGAAAGCGCGCAAAATGCATATGATATGGGTTATCAAGACGCACAAGAAGACGCAGGTTTAGATGTTGAGATTACGGGTGATGAAGATTACGGTGATTTTGATGGCGTTATGGGTGCAGAAGATAGATTCAATGAATTGCAGGATAAAAATGATATGCCTGTTAATCCACAAGTTCAATCAATTGCAGATAAATGTGTTTGGAATCAAATGCTAATTACCAAGTTAAAAAACGACCGTAAAAACTCTGCAAGCAATCCTCAGATGATTTCTAAAACAATTCTTGAACGTACAAAACGCATGAAAGACTTGAAAAGTGAATTGGAAGATTATGCAAATTATTGTGGTAATTATTCAAGCGCTGAAGGTACAAACGAGATGATTGCTCAACGCAAACGTATTGTTCAAGTTGCAATGAATAAAGCACGTAGAAAATCATCAGGACAAGCACCTGTGAATTTAACTTCCGTGCCTCGTAATTTGAAACCACAAATGTCCAGAAATCGCATTGTTGTAAATTCATCCGAAACAATGGCAAATGCAACAGGTACAGGAATTGATGCATTAGATGATATTAATGACTATGATGCACCAGCAACACGCGAGTTCTTTATTCCTGCTGATGGCGGTTTTGCAAAAGGTATTGATTTAGGTTCAATTGCACTTGGTGCATTGATTACCGTTGGATTTATATATTTCAACAATAAGTATAAGTGGATTAAAATGTAATAACTATGTTTAAAAATATTTCAACAGAAGATAAACTACTTTTAGTAGGATACGCGTCAATTGCCGTTGCATATACCATTTTAACCTTGATTAAGGTAAAACACATAAGACGTGCATAATATGCTTTACAACGACTTTTGTTCAGAATTTAATGTTTGCTTAGAAAAAGGTGATTATGAATCCGCCGACAACTTAATTTCTCGCGAATTAGGAAGCATTTTAGCAAAAAATAAAACAAATTTTGTTGATTTGCTAAAAGAATCAGGAATTCCGGCTTCTCGTAGTAATTCAAACTTAGAGTTAATAAACAAATTTGTTGACAATGTACCCATTAATGCAAAACTTAGATTAGGTGCTTCACTACTTGTGAATTCACAAAATCAAGAAGTTCAGTTTGATGGAAAGAAATCAATTGATAAAACTAACGTTCGTAATTGTTATAGAGTAATGACTAATAAATATTCAAATTTTGTTTCACCAGATGTAATTGCATCTGCCGTTCAAACTGCAGGGCAACTTGGAGATACTATAATAAAAGGACAACAACAGAAAAAGTTTGGGGGCTTAGATATTGCAAAACAAAGAGAAGCACAGCGCGCAGAAATAATGAAAGCATTAGCAGAGAAGAAGAAAGCTGATGCTGAAGCAAAATCAAAAACAAAGAAAATTATGATGATTGTTGGAGGTTCATTATTGGGATTAGTTGTAATTACTTTTGCTGTTTTAAAACTAAAAAAGAAATGATAAGCATTTACAAAACACTATATAACAAGGATAATGAAAACGCGGAATATCAAAAACGCGGAAAAACTTGGTATAAAAGAAAAAAAGGTTCAAAAGAAAAGTGGTATAAAGTAGAGGAGAAATACTTTGATAGTTTAAACAAACAACACTCTGGTTTTCTTTTTAACTACTCTATGGCATCAAAAATTACAGCCGGTGCTTTATTAGCTTTTGTTGTTTATAAAGTGGCTACTAAAAAATGAAAAATATTTTAACAATAGTTGTTGTTGCTGGTTTAGGAATTTATGTGTATAATGAATATAAGAAGGCAAAGAACACAAATAATGTGAAATTGAAATAAAAATGGCACAAAAGACATATATATTTACGCACGATTGCAAAGCTCCTTACGTTGAAATAACTGGAAAACCACATATGCCTCAAGAAATTAAATTTTTAAAGTTTCGCAGAGGTGATCAGGTAAAAGGAGAATTAAAACACGCTAACAACAAACCTGCTTTTATTTTAGGTCCTAAAAATGCAATTATCCCTATGGATTGCGTTAAAGAACTCGTTACAAAAGCAGTAGTTGGGGACATACCTACAATGGCATCTAGCTCATTTGATGGACCAGCGCAGCAGAAAAAATCGATTCCAACAAATCCAAAAGTAAGATATATTGACGCTATGTTACTCGGTGGAGCTGTTGGCTTAGTTGGTGTAGTTGTTGCTGAAAAACAAGGTTGGATTGCAGAACCCGATTCTAAATATAAATGGTATGGTGCTTTAGTTGGTGCAGCTGCGGCCGCATATATAGTTTATCGCACATCAAATGCTAAACCAAGAGTTCAAATAGTTAACAAAGAAAATTTATTGTAAAAATGGAAATAATTACAAAATACCCAGTTTTAGTTAATCCTTTAACAGAACAAAAAGATCAGTTTCGTCTTAGCCCAAACACAAAAGAGCTAGAAGGAACAATGCAAGTTGTAAACACAGGTGATTTTACTATTAAAGGTGCAACTCCAGTTTTTGAAGGTGATAGGCAAATTTCTAGAAATGACTTTATTTATAGAGATCAAGTTACAGGTGGAGATAATGTTTTAACCCCTATGGACGAATATTTATATTCAGAACGAAACATTTCCGAAGGAGCTTTAGGTTTCGGTGAGTTTGAAAACTGGGGTGATGTATTTTCAAATTATGATGGTCCTAACAAAAAAGATCAGCGAAAAATTGATAGAGAAGCTCGTAGAAAAGCAGCTAGAGAGAAAGCAAATAAAACAACACCAGGAAATGGTGAACCTTCCGCAGCAGATCAAGATGCTAAAGCAAAAGAAGGTAAGTTTTGGGATGTTTTAAGAGGCGGTTATCAAAACTTTTTAAAATCATCATCTGGTCAAATCATTTTAGATTCCGCAACAAATTATATTGCAAACAAATTTGGAGGAGCCACAACAAACACCGGTGGAGGTGTAGTTGATGACACACCACCTGCAGATGATAAAGCAAAAGATGAACCAATGTCTAAAACTACAAAATACGCTTTAATCGGTGGAGGCGTTTTATTAGTTGGTGTTATTTTATACAGCGTTTTAAGCAAAAAATAATGTTTGCACAAAAACTTGATTCTAATAATCGTAAATTTTGTTTGTACATAACAATAAAGTGTGCAAAACAAAAAAAGTTTAGAGTTTGGGCAGAGCAGTTTCAAAAAGAAAACTCAAGATACGCAGATAGAGAAATAATTGTAAAAGGAGAAAGAAGAATTCATTTTAATTTTCCTGTTACTCCACAAAGTTTGTTTATAGGTGTATTGAATTCTGAGAATCCTGAAGACAAAGACTTTTCTGTAGACCTAATAGAAGGTGATTTGATCACTTATAATATATGGTTAGATAGTGAGACAAATGATTTTCTATCATTAGCAGTTCCATTCAGTCAGATAGCAGGATTTACTCCAGCTACGGAAGCCGGAAGAGTTTTTCAAACCAGCGATAAAGAATTTACGATTAAATACTTCGATATTATTCGAGATTTAAAATCAGGCCAAACAATGAACACTCCTGCAAGGATTGGTCATAAAACAGGCATTATTGAAACTGCAAAAATAAAGTTTGATAAATACACGATTCCAATGCGCTTGGTTATTTTGTTACATGAGTTTTCTCATAAATACAAAAATCCAAAAATGGGATTAGACATTAAAAATGAAACAGGTGCCGATATAAATGCTTTATACATTTACCTTGGACTAGGCTTTTCAAAAATTGATGCAATATGTGTTTTTGCTAATGTGTTTCTTAAAGCTCAAACAAAAGAAAATATTGAGCGTATGAGAAAAATTATGGAGTATATTCAGAGATTTGAAAACCAAGAGTTTACAAAACGTAATTAAATGCAACTATTTGATTCAAGTGAGTACGATTTAAAAGGACGATTAAGTAAATTTTTTCGATCACCTAGAAGTGTTGATTCATTTGATCATGATTTCGATGAATTAGATAGTGTTTTAGATGATATTGATTTTAGCAATTTTGACAACCAAGACTTTAAACAAAGTTTTGCTAAGGTTAAAAGCCAAATAAAAAAGGTTGTTGTACCAAAAGGAAGAAAACTAATAATAGAAGGTCAGTCAAAACAAAGTGCTTTACCGGTTAATCAACAACCAATAAAAGCGCAAAGAAATCTAAAACAAATAACAAATCAACAACAGAATGCGTCTAGAGATTTATCTGGAATTCCTGTAAATGATTCAGAAACCGCTTTAATTAAAGGTAGAAACAAAAAGCTTATTTCTAAGGTAATGATTCCAAAAGAAAGAAGCATTATTGTAGAAGGAGCTTCTAAATTGATGTTATCTGAAGATAAAAGAGATGATGTTGTAAAAAAGCTTGGGTATTTTAATGGAAAAAAGCTTCAAGAATTAATAATTGAAATTGATAATGATGGAGAAATTGATTTTCCAATTGCTTTATTCGATCCTTCAATGCCGCTAGATTACCTCTATAATACCTCGCAGAACTTAAATAATAGAATTTCTGTTGGAGGTGGATCTTTACAGTATTCTGATGTTATGTTTAACATTTTAGCTAATCCTCCAATTATTCACTCTGCTTACTTTACTATAGAAGGTACTAATGCTCAAATTCTAAAACAAGAAGTTTTAGCAATGCAGTTTATAAATAAAAACATACAAGGTTATAGAAAAATCGATCCTGTTAACTTGTCTTTAAAAATAGACACTATGCAGGTTTTTAATAATTCTATAGCATTTGATTTTCACGAAAGTTTAAATAGACCATTTATACCAGACGGTATGGATGTTATAAACTATACGATTTACGCTGGTGTTAAAGCAACATTGGTGTTTTTCTATGAACAAATACACATAAAAGATGTGTATTATGATGAAGCACGTAAAAGTAAAGTATTATTATAGCTATGTCATTATACGCACAACAATATCCAAATCCTTCGCGCATTGTAACGGGCACACCTGTTCTAAACAATAATGATGTTGTTTTGTATTGCGATACAACATTAGCCGCTGTTACAATCAATTTACTTGATATTCCGAATGACTATTGGATGACTACTTGGAAATTATATATTGTTGATTATTCAAATAACGCTGCAACAAATAACATCACAATAAACGCAGGAACTGGTCAAACAATTAACGCACAACCAAGTGTTACTTTATCACAAAATAAAGGAAGTGTTATTGTTGAAATAACAGGCAACACAACGTTTGTTTGTAATCCTGTTGAATCTTCATTATCCGATACAGGTTGGGTTGATTTACTTGGTTTTACATATTATGTAGGTGTTACAAAACCTCAAGTTCGTAGGATTGGTAAAACAGTTTATTTTAAAGGAACAGTTTTTGTTCCATTGGATAATCCCTCATCACCAGGCACCGTTGTTCCATTAACAACCGTATCAACGTATAATGCAATAATGGGATGCACAACATTTAGCGGAAGTGGTGGTTGTACAATTGATTCAAACGGAGCCATTATATTTAATAACGATACGTCCGTAATTCCTTCATCCGTTGTTTCTGGCAATTTAGATGATTCATACTTTATGCCTTGGGATACAGCAATAAGACCAATTGACATTGATGCAACATTCGGTACGTCACTAACTGCTTCGATTCGAGTATATATTTCTACTACTAAAAAATTATCGGTTCAATTGGTTCATGATATTGAAATTACAACAACTAGAGGCACAGGTGTTCAAGGTAACTCACCGTTAAGATTCATAACATCAAATGTAAGATTAGGAGAATATTTACCAAATTACATAGGTACAGGTACGGATATTCATAATGCCCCGTCAAATGCAAATTTCCCGCTTTTAGCTGATACATTCAACTTAACGTGGCCATTTTCATGTAATGCTGGCAATGAAAATCAAATTGGTGGATTCAATTTTAGATTAGACGGTTTAGCCGCATTTATAAGTTAAAAAATTAAATAAAATGGCAATAAATACAAAATTCGCGCAAAAATCATTTTTAGGTTTACCACCTTGGGCAAAAGGTGTTGTTGCAGTAGCTGTAATCGGTGCAGTTGGTTATGCGGTTTATAAAATCACTCAAAAGTTTGGTAATACGGAAGAGGCCGATCGCAAAGAAGACAATGAAGTTCAACAAGAGTTACAAAACGAAATAAAAAAGAAACCAGCAACTTATGCTGATTCTCAATACCGCACTTTTGCAAACACTATAGAAACTGCCGGATTTGATTTAGGTACAGATGAGGATGCGATTTATTCTACATTTAGAAAATTAAAAAACAACACAGATTATCTAAAACTACTAACCGCTTGGGGAAAACCAAACCGTACAGTTTATGAATGGGGAGTTGGTCGCAAAATGACATTACCTCAATACATTCGTTGGGAAATGGATGACAGCGAAGTTAAAAAAGTAAATGATATTCTTCGTTCAAAAGATATCACATATAGAGTTTAATTTAAAAACAGAGTAAAAATGAAAAATCCAACAGTTCAAAAAACAGTTAAAATTGCAACAATAGCGGGATCTGCGGCTTTAGTAGTAGGTGCTGGTATGCAATTATTAACAGTAAAAAGTATTCGTGAAGGTTTGATGCCGGTTGTTGCCATTTTGGTAGGAGTAGCAGCATTCAATTACGCAATGAAAGAAAAAATCGAAGTATCTAATAAAGACTAATCATTTTATTAATTAACCCTTAAAATCAAAAAAAATGTTTGACATTAAAAACCCTAACACGTTCCTTGGTGGACAAAATGTACACAATCTAATCATCATCGGATTGTTAACTTTTCTTGTAGTTAAACAAGTTAAGAAGTAATTTAGTAATTAACAATTAAAATTTAAAGCTATGTTAAAAACAGCAACAGACAAAGTAAAAAACAATTTATTAGGTACTGCAGTAGGCGCAGCGGCAACTTATTTTGCAGTTGGTAAATATACAGGCGTATCTAAAATGTGGTTAAAAGTGAGTTTAGCGGTTTTAGGTGGCGTTGCAGGTGCATATGCACAATCTGCAATTAAAGCTAAAAGATCTACTCCTAAACCTACTAAATAATACACCAAAAGATGAAAGATAGCACAAAAAGATTGTTGCTTATCGGGGGTTCTTTGGTTGTTATTGGCGGTGTAATTTATTATTTTTATAGTCGATCAAAACCTTCTAGTAGCGATAATGAAGATGAAACTCCACCTGTCGATGAGTCTACTATTGTAAACCCAGGTGGCGACGGTGGTGGTGGTGGTAGTACAGTTATCACAACACCAACTGCATTGAATACAGTTGAAAAAATTAAAGCGTTCCAAGATTGGATGGATAAAAATCATCCTTTATGGATTAAGGATACCGATGGTAAGTATAAAAACATACGTGTAGGTACAGCTTCTGAACCAAATCGCCATGTTGGTGGAAAAGGTTATGGTATTTATGGACCTTCAACTAAATCTGCATTTACATTATTTGGTTCTAGTTATTCACCTTCTACTGTTGGTGGTGGTACAACTATTCCTGCTGACGTTGAAAAAGCTATTAGTTTAATTTTAGCTAAAGCAACAGGTTCAAAAGTGAAAAGAGAATACTTAGAAATGCGAAATCCTAGTTGGTTAAAATTATGGGCATTTAATCTTGATAATGATAAATCTGCATTTGTTTGGGGTGGTAAAACATTTAGAACAAAAACAGGTGATGTTGTTTTAGATATGAATCCAATTGAAGTTGCTGTAAAAGTAAAAGCAAATGGAGCAAATGCTTATGAATTTCCAACAACGACATCACAAAAGATAGGTGTTGCTGGTGGAACTAATGTGGGTAAAGTTCGTGCTGTATCTTATAATCAAGACGCATTATGGTTTTATTTACCAGACAATGGTGGTACTAACAAATGGGGATTGGCTAATTACTTTGTAAAAGCATAACCTATGAGTTATACAGATGCATTAACGCAAGAACAGAAAACAAACATTGCACTCATTAAAGATGAGGCGTTGAAATCTGGCATTACTAACCCTTATGCTATTGCGGGAATGTTGGCTATTGTATCAAAGGAAAGTTCATTTGTTCCAAAAAGTGAAAATTTGAATTATTCCGCTAGTAGATTACAACAAGTATTTGGATTATCAAGTGCAAGAGCGAATGAAATAGCTGGAAAACCAGAAGCTATTGGAAATGCAGTTTATGGAGGAAAAACTGGTAACGCATCAAATGAAGGTTATAAATATCGCGGTAGAGGTTTTAACCAATTAACTTTTAAAGGTAACTATGATACCTATGGAAAATTAATAGGTGAAGACTTAGTTTCAAACCCGGATAAAGTTAATGATCCTAAAACAGCGGCTAAGGTTTTAATTGCTTTTAACAAAAAAGGCATCGATTCATTAAAAAGCAAAGGAAAACTTAGTTCGTATAACTCTACAGGAATTAATGATTTTAAAAACTTAGAAGATGCAACAATGGCTTTTTACCACGTAACTGCAGGCACTGGAAAATCCGTTGACTACGTTAAAGGATTAAAAAACAAAGACTCATTAGGTGGTATGACTAAAGCTCTTGAAAGAGTTCAAGATTTGTATTCATATGTTAAAGAAACTGTTTCTAAAAATCCTATTAAAACCGGTTTGGTTTTAGGTATTCTTGGAATAGCGGTTTTTATTTTATACAAAAAAACAATTAAAAAGAAATGAAAGTAAATATGGAACTAGACGGTGAACCGATTTCAATTGAGCAATCATCACCTTCTGACAGAAGTACAGGTTTAAATCAAAGAGAAGATTTTCCGTATTTTAATGACTCGTTTAATAATGCCGATGGTATGATCAATCATTCAGATTCTGAAGGTAGAGTTCGCATGTTAGTTGCTTCTGCCGCCCAAAATACACCTAATTATTTTGATCAGGATAATTTTTATCCGGCAGATGGGAATCAAAGCAAACAGCGTGCCGCACAAAGAGAAAAAATGCGTGCAGAAAGGCAAAAACTACGTGGTGATAAAAAGTCTGCCAAAACAGCAGAAATTCAATCAAGAGCCGATTTAAACAAAGCAATTGGTCAACAGAATCCTGCGGACTTAGAGTTAGCCAAAGCATTAGGCGCATCAGATAAAGAGCCTATGTCTACAACAACAAAAGTGTTGATTGGAGTAGGTGTTCTTGCAGTAGTTGGAGCTATTGCATATTTTATAATTAAGAAAAAGAAATAACATGCCAGAACCAAATTTATTATTAGGAAATCCATATGCAAAGCCTAATCCTTTGTCAAAACCATTGTATTCACCGGCTCCAAAACCTACAAATACTACAGTTGGCGGAGTAACAGTAAATACAATAAAGCCGGTTATTGTTGCAAAACCACCTGTTAAGGTTGATACAGATAGTGAAGTTGGTAAGGGCAATGAGGTCGAGCCTAAAACGGATTCCAAAACAAGTTATTGGGCCGCAAAAACTAAAAAACAAAAAACTTTGATCATCATAAGTGTTGTTGCAGGTGTTTCTTTATTGGCTTATATTGCTTTGAAGAAAAAGTAATTGAAATAAATTAAAATTATATAACATGGCATTTAAAACCCAAAGTATTTTTACGGGTACTTTTGTTAATCAATCGGTTGATATTGTTGAAGGTATGGGTTTAACCATAATTTCAATAAATCCTATTTCTGGTACTACAACTTTAACTGGACAAAACGCAATACCGGGTTTAACCAGCTC
>Ga0181356_1000648_pt1 | contig 15108 bp, 24 predicted proteins | sample Fa13VDMM110SN_FD_130104 | JGI IMG/M metagenome (GOLD analysis project Ga0181356, IMG submission 130104) | Freshwater viral communities from Lake Michigan, USA - Fa13.VD.MM110.S.N | ecosystem: Environmental > Aquatic > Freshwater > Lake | place: USA: Michigan | collected 2013-09-24 | reverse complement strand
TTTCTTTTCCCCCATAATGTTCAGGGTGGTTCACCATTTCTTTACTCATAATTTTACTATATAATATTTTCCTAATTTTACACTTTTTGTATACCCATTTCTAACGGAGAATAATGGTTTTGTTGTAACATTAACACCAATACCATTATTAAATTTTATTGACCAACCTGATGGTGATTTACTGTATAATATTGATTGATTAAACAATTTAATTACAGTCTGACTACATCCATAACCTATGTGATATGTTTTTTTAGACAGCCACATAATATCCGCTACTTAATTTACTTTCTTTTATATAACCCTCAGAAATTAAAATTTCTAATTGTTGTTTTGTTTCATCCATATCCTTTTTAAGGATGTATTTGGAGATGTAATTAATATGGATTGGTTGTCTTAACTTATCCATCAAAGTTTTTATTTGTCTTTTGTCCATTATGATAATAATTTTCTAGTTATTTTAACATTTTGATTAATATATGATAATATTTTTCTTTTAAAAATTGGAACCAATGTTTCTTCCAATGGAAAGACATCATTACAAAACACCTCAAAGATTGGACAATCCTCTTCTTTATTTTTCTCATATGTTTTTGAAAAAGTAGAGATAATTTCCGGTATAGTCAAACTATCCTGTTGTCCTTTGAAAACTAATTTTAAAGATGTTTTTGTTTGACTTTTGGTTTTATACACCTTTCTTGTGGTATATTGCCAAACATATAAAGTCTCAAGTGTTTTGTAAGAGAAGAATCCTGATTTACTTTGTAGATTGTTTTTATTTTTCTTAACAACAACATCAATAGAGTCGTAAACAATGCTCCATATTGATTTTGCAAAGTTGAAATAGTCGTGTAGTTGTGGTTGACTAATTTTTAAGATTTTTTGATATTCAATTACTTCCTCGTCATCTAACACAGGAATATCTTTAACCTTTAAATCAGATAACACTAGTTCATCATCATTAGAAGTTAATTTTCTATCAACATATAAAATTTTGTTTTGTGTAAGTAAGGTCTGTATATTACCCAAATGTAACGAAAGTTCGATAAACATCGGGTAGACCTCCATTCTCTCAAGATGTTTATTCATCTTTTGGAAGTAGTCCAATAAAACATATTGTTTTTGTTCGGCGTCGAGAATACCATCAAATAACCAATCGGTATCCATTATAAATTTATTTTTCTGTTTCATTCCCATATTATATTACTTAAAATATACGGGAAAAAATTGGAAAAAGGAATAGTTTTAATTAACTCTCATTATGTAATAGGTTATACCATTAACTTCTTCAGTATCATATTGACCGTCATAACTATTCATAATACCCCAACCATCAGAGTCAACTAACCCTTGAGCTAAAGCGTCTTCATCTATATATTCCTTGAAGTCTAAACCATAGTTTCTAAGATAATCTAATGGGTCTCTTTTTACATCTCTAACCAACTCATAAACTTTATTTTCAATCATATCTTCGGTTGGTTCAGTATCAACTTCAATGTTATCCAATTCTTCTTGAAGAGCGTCTATATGATTTTGGAAATCTTCATATAACTCATCATAATCTTCTCGGTCTGTATCTAATTCATTTTGTTCTTGTTCTAAATCTTCTATTTGAGATTCAAGTTGTTCTATTCTTTGTTCTTGTTCCGAAGTCAATTCATAATCATCATCATTAAAATAACTATCAGGGTTCTCTCTTACTTCATAATCATAATCTTCTTCTGCCATACCAACAATTGCATCAACATCCAAATAATCTTCAATAAATGATTCACTAAATCCATCAGCCCCCACATCATCAATATAAGACACTGCATATTGTAATGCCGCAGCATCCATTTCTTCTTCAGTTCCAACAGTATATTCTCTATCTTTGAAACCAGATATTAAAACCTCAAATTGTTGTAAACCATAATGAGTATATCTTGACGCGTATATCATATAAACATCCGCATTATTCTCTTCTAATTCTTCAATTTCTGTTTGTGTTTCATCAATAGTTTCTTGTAATTCATACGCTCTCTCGTCATTATCATCAAGTCCCTCATACTCTTGTTCCAAATCTTGAAGTTTACGTCTCAAAATTGTTAATTTTTCAATATCCTCCTCCGATAATGGTTCAATCTCACCATTATTAACTAAGTTATCAAATAACGCGTGAGCTTTCTCTCCGGTCTCATCCCCCTGTTCTAAAGCCCACTCATCACTATCACGAAGAGATTCTTGTTCACCAAGTTTAGCATTTAGTTCTTGTTTCTCTCTAATTCTTTCACGAGGAGAACCACCATCAGAAATATATTTTTTAACTTGTAAACCACCTAAGTCACCCACTTTAGTATTACGAATATCTAATGAACCATCAATATAAGCTATTGGCCCAATATCTTTAACATCCTTACCACCCAAATCTAAATCTCCGGTAATGTATAATGGTTTACCACCATATTGTTTCATTTTTCTAAAAACATTACCATTATAACTGGCATATCTCATCACATCCAAATAATCCTCAGGAGATATTCTATAATATTCGTCCTCAGTTTCTTTGATGATTTTCTTAATTACATTATATAATTCGGATTCTGTAAGTCTCAATTTTCTACTCATATCAATAAATATCAACGAAGATACAAAATTTATTTACTTATAACCATTATTATTGATATTTATGGTTATATAAACATTAAAACATATTTCACAATGGGATGCGGATGTAAAAATCAAGGAAATCAAACTCCACCACAACCAGCTCAACAAACGAATACTCAAACAGGTCAAAGTCAACCACAAACTCAACCTATTCAAGAGTCAATTCGTAAAGTAGTTCAAAGATACTACAAGAAATAATAGCTAAACGTTTGGGGTAAAAAATCACAGGGGACAATTTTGTTCCCTTTTTTTATTTATAATTAAAATTAATTTCGATATTATTTCGTATAATTTAAAAATATGAAATACATAAATGAAAACTCAAACAGAGGATTGGTTAATTTATTCTCCGATTATATAGTTAACCAAATTAATAAAGACAAACAATATGATGTAGTCATTGAAGTAACCGATTGTGGTAAATTCTTTGTAATCAACGGAATGACAAACACCGATAAGATTTTAGATATGGTTAAGGTAAAAGAATCTTTCCTTGAATCTCACAAATCATTATTAACAAATTTTGGATATGAAAATGTTAATGTGATTGACTTAATAATGTATGGGAAAGAATTAGCAAAGAAAAATGAATATACTTTTGACTTTTATAATTCATCAAGGCCAACTTATCATTACAGATTAATTAACTCTATAATTGAATCTCCTCAACCTAAATTCAATTCCATATCTTACACCAATAGATTAGAATATGAATTGGATTACTCTGAAAACAATACAAGTCATTTAGAATATTACACTTATGCTCCGTTAAATATCTCATCGGAATTTCCACACGGATATAGTTTGAGTATGGGAAGACAAGAGTTATACTATTCAGAATACATCTGTAATCAATTATTTGATGTTATTCTAACCGACAAGTTAACTTTTAAATATTCATCCGTTAAACAAGACGAGGATAACCAAATAAACATTCAATCAATGAGTTTATTCCCTAAAAAAGATGTTATCTCTATGATATTGGATGTGTTTGATTTTGATATGTTAAAATTTAATGATATGATTAAAGGTTACAACATTATGGAAGATATAACTAAACCGTTTGACAAAAAACCTTGGCTTATAAGAGATAAAATTAAAGACCTTATACTATTCTAATAAAAAATCCCCAATCAAGGGGATTTTTTTTATCTTCTAAACCAACTTCTTCTTTCTTCTTTTGACGCAGATTTAGACACGCCACATTTAGTATGCGAAAAATCAGGGTCTTGAGTATCACAAGATGGCACGTTTGGTAATTTTTTTTGTTTTTCTAAATATTTTACATAATCAGCTTCAGTTTTACCAGGGTTATTCTTCAACCAAGCATCCACATATTTTTTATGTATTTCTTCAGCCTTTTTTAATTCAGGTGCTCTTTTTTCCTTCCAAGCTTTGGCAATAGAATCTTTTTTCTGAATGGTTTTAAGTCTTAATTCTTCAGCAGCCTTCTTTTTAAGTTCAAGTTTTTCTTTATTTAACTTAATTTGTTCTTCTCTACTTAATTTAACCGGTGTTGTGGTTGTAGAAGTTGTGGTTCCGGAAGTTGTGGTTTGTTCATCCAAATAATTTTCTAAATTTAATATTACAAATGTTGTATAAGTATTATCCTCATTTTGAAATATTTTTTCTTTATCTATTTTACTTGTATTGGTATTATATATTTTTGTTTTAATTTTTTTTGAAAATGCCCTCATTGCATTTTTTACCGCCAATTCTTTAGAAAAAGACATATTAGGACTTTTACCTTCACCAAACGCCTTTTTACTGTTTACATCATCATTACAAACACTCCACTCTTTTCTAATATTTTCCGGAGTGGTTTGTTCAACCAAATAATTATACTGAGATTCTTTAATTACTATTTTCATACTAATAAATATCCCATAAATAAAAAATCCCCAATAAAGGTGATTTTTTTATAGTCCAAAATGTTCTTTAATGATTGCAACACCATCTTCAATCTCGTCATAATCTCTGTCGGGAGCGTATAGATAACTCTTATGGTCATCTGTGTCTGGTGATTCAACAATCATAAACGCAGGAACAAATTCATTCTCAGTAATTTCAACAAACATTTGATATTCATCTTCGTGTTCATCAATATCTCTAACCTCAAAATGAATATTAGATTCCGTTAGTTGTTCCTTCATCATATCACAATAAGGACAACCTTTCATCGTGAAAAGAATTAATAACTTATCCATTGATTAGGTTAGTTGCCAAATCTTTTAATTGTCCTTCCATTTGAACACCTGTTTTAGAATCCACAACATCCCCATTGTTGAATACTTTAATTGTTGGAACCGCTCTAACACCATACTTCACAGCAATATCTCTATTAAGTTCAACATCCATAGTATATAGTTGAACAGGCGAACCTTCATTACGATATTGTTCCGCAACTTTCTCAAACATAGGTTTCATCATTTTACAGGGCGAACACCATTTCGCGTGGAAGTCCACAATTAATTTTTCACCGTTTGCAATTTTCTTTGTTAATTCTTCTGTTGTAATTTCCATACTTAATCTTGTTTTTTTGTTAATCTTTTTATTTGTAGTAACAAAAAGTCCACTACGTTTTGTTTATCCACTCTTGTTAAAATAAATATCTTAGTTTGTGACTTCCGTAAAATTAAAATACCGGTCGCATCATATTCGTATAATCTATCTTTATAAACTATATCGTGTTCATTATTTACAAAATAATCAAACCATAGTAAAAGTGATTTACTTAATAATTTATCCGTGTCTTCATTAGACATCGTTGGATACACTTCAATAATACTAGGTTGTGCTAAAAATCTAGCTTTAAATGTATCTATACAATTTTGTGGTATCTCTTTCATATTTAAAGTGGTAATTCATCATCCCAATTATGAACAGGGACAAGGTTATAATTATTATACGAATTTAATTCCATAATTGAATTGTTTTCCCAACATAATTTCATTTCAGTTAGGTCTTTTCCGGTTTTAGTTACAGAATATCTTGTAACTTCTTTTGTCCCCCAATCAGAAAACAATTTCTTATGTTTAAATTCACCTTCAATCTGTAATGTATCAAACAAATCCTCATATTGGTCAATTTTATTATCCAATTTGATTAATGCGTCATCCCAACTTTCATCCAATCTATCATTACGTTTACCCAAAGTTTGAACTCTCTCTAACTCAAAAACATTATCTTGTGAACACAATGTAATACGATATTCAATTGACGCTCTCTCTTCAGTTTCACCTTGACCTCGTCTCATAGATATTAATAAGGAATCAATTCTTCTAATATATGTCTTAACACAATTGGATTGGAATGATGACTCGTTGTTGTATCTTTTGGATGTTGTTAATACTTCCGGATAGTATGGACCATCTTTGGTCAAGATAACCTCATTCACCTTATCCACAAACTCTTGGTTGTAGATTCTAGTAAAGTCACCATTGGTATAATGGTTGTATTTCTCTGACCAATCGTAGTGTTCTTGAACAAACTCATCGTGAGTTCTTGATGTCCATTTAACAGGTTCCATTTGGTCTAACAAACGATAAAATCTAAAGTGGTCATCAATTACATTATAGTTAATCAATCCTTTTTGAAATAATTTATATATCTCAAAAAAATTGGAGAACTCTTTTTTTGTTAATAACCATTTTCCAATATTATTATGAAACAGAGTCTGAGACTTCTCTAATAACAATTGAATAAACTCGTCCGGTTGATTTAAAATAAACTTCTCACCAAATATTTCACAAGCGTTGGTGAAAGTATTTGAACTTTCAAATGATTTAACATTATGTAATGCTCGTTTAACTTTATCCCCCTTTAAATTATGAACCCTCATTAAAGCATCAATATACTTATATCCACACTTTACCAAATCTTTCTTCTTTGGTTGGGGGTAAGTTTTCATAAGTTCAAACCAATTGTTTGGCATTTTAGTTCCTTGAGCATCCAAATATCTTTTATAGATTCTTTGTTCAGGAAGTAAGTCGGCATATAGTTCAGTTCCGGGAATTGCATTAACAAAGGTTGAGATTACCTGATTGATAATTGTTGGAATATCAACTTTATCTTTATCAACAATAGTATTCAATCCATCTCTTAAATATCGTCGCATATTATTAATAGGGTCATTATTAAACATAACTCTACTAACTCTTTTACGACATTTTCTTTTCAAATGGTAGTTATCTAATGAACCGGTGTATAACGCATTTGTTTTATAGTTAAAAGTAATAAATTTACAATTGGTCTGAACTTTAAACCACTTACCAGCAACTCGTCTTCTTTTAATATAACTGAATACTTTGAATGAAACTTTATCATTCTCTCTAGTCACACAAACAATTACTCTATTAAAAAATAATGAAGCAAGTGGATTTCCGTAATGTTCTACAAATTTTTCTTCTGTATCATAATCCGCTTTAAAAGTATAGTCACCCCAAGGCGTATAACTTGTATGTTTAGTTGAAATCAGATTAGTTTCAACTAAACCCCAAAAATCATCATCAACCTCTTTTATAAGAGGACGAATAGGATTGGTATCCAAGTATTCGGATACTTGATACCTCTTTACGGTATAGTTAAATAATTCTTCTTTCATCAGGTTTATTTTGAACCACAAAAGTAAGACATTAAATTTGAATATACAAATTAATTAAGGGAAAAGTGTGCGAATTGTGTGTGATAAATTAAAGATTTAATCTTATCCATATCAACCTCATCGTTTTGAGATTTTTTAAGTTCCACAACAATAGATATGATTTGTTTTTGAGTTAAGGAAACATCCTCTCCGTTCTCAATATTATCTAATGATTGTTGTTTTACTCTGTCGTAGAAGTCATCCTTTAAAACATCCCCAATTAACTGAAGTAAGTCATTGGGGTTGTTGTTAAAGAAAGTTATAAATTGATTAATGTAGATTTCAACGTCAACATTTTTCATAGTAGTAATTTTTTAAATTATTCTTCCATATGGTAGAAACCGTCACCTGAATTGTATTTTTCTAACGATTCAGGAACTTTAACATTCGGACATCTACTTACATTTAAAAATGTAAGGTTTGGTAATGTTGTGATACACTCAGGTATTGTTTTCAATTCTCTGTTACCAGGGAAAGCCAAGAACACTAAGTTTTTTAATTCACAGATTGAATCCGGAACTTTACTAATCATATTTTCAAACAAAATAGCTGTTAACGATGTGAATCGACTGATTGTGTCCGGAACATCAATATTAACATTTTCATTTGATGTGTTAATAATATTTAATCTTTTGATTGTTGTTGGTAATGAGTTGAATAATTCTTCAAAACCATATAATGCTACGAACTTACCTGTTGCGGAGTCCGGATATTTAATCTCAACATTATCCGAATTTGGTTTAACAAATCCTGCAGCAAATTCAGGTTTGAATATTTCTTTAAACTCAGACCATTTTCCATTTAAATACTCAACAACCGGGATGTTACCTCCGTGTTGGTTAGCAAATTTAAATTGGTTTGATGGGAAGTGGAATTGATATCTTTCAGATGGCAATCCTGTAACCTCACCTACTTTACCTTTATCATCATTAGCGATGAAGATATATAACGGACCTTGATTTCTATAAGTGTTTGAATAACTTGAGTTTTCTGCCGCAGTACACCAATTGGTTTCACCTCTATCAAGACCACCATTATAACCCCCAAAATAAGATGCCGCCTTAGAACCTAAAGCCCCTTTGTCAGCAATTTTGATTAAGGTATATTCAGAACCAACTTTTAAGATTTCAGCACCAGGAATATTATAGTTTGTGTTAACCGCAGCTCCTGCCTCTTTCTTAACTTTTTTACCACGATACATATTTAAATCAACAGTTTCACCATCACCCACTTTAACTTTTAAGTGAGATAAGTCATTTAATGATTTAACATTATTAATGTCTTTTTTAGAGGCATCCTCTAAACTACCTTTAAATCTATCGTATTTCACCAATAACTCAGTGAATTGAGATAAATCTTCTAAGAAAAGTCTTCTGTATTCGTTTGCTTTTGCTTTATATTCGTCAGAACCAACTTCAATTGGTTCGTTAGTTACTTCTCTAGTAAGGTTTGGTTTAACAAATAGATTCAATAACCATTGAGTATATTTACCAACTTTAACCTTGTCACTTGTCATATCTTCAACAGACGCAGCTTCTTTGTCATAGTTCTCAGGAACTCTTGTTGTAGGGTCAGCAAAAACTATCTGCTTAACAACCTCAAATGGTAAAATACCTTTTTTTCTCTCACCACTAGGTAAAACATATTTCTTGTATAATATTTGAAAACGAGCGTCTTCAGTAATTAAGTTCGATAATACTTTTGTAATCTTCATTTTAATTGTTTTTATTATAAATATTTGTTTTTTGTAAATAATTCATCAAACATCACTTACTTTTGTTTGAGTTGACAAAGATAATACTTATTTTTTATAACACAAACTATTTTTGGTAATTCATAATTAGAAGTTCTTCCCCCATATTTTGAGTTTTTCCCTTCTTAGCCGCAGCCGCCTTAGCAAACTCTTTCTTCTCCCACACATACTGAAGTTGTGGGAACCAAGTATGTAATTGAGGAAAATCATAATAAGATAAAGAGAACTTTCCTTGAGTAGCTTTTAAACAATCCGCCAATCTTTCGTGGTCAGCACTATCAAAGTCGTGGTTATTATAATAGTTCTCAGTTTTCCAATATGGAGGGTCAGCATAAACATATGTTGACGGACTATCATACTTTTGAATAACCTCTTCAAAGTCCATATTCTCAACCTTAGTAATCCTTAAGAAATGTTCCACCCAATCCGTTTTAGATAACTTATCTCTGAATGTAAGATACTTTGATTTGTATTTACCCTTTAAATCAATAAAGTTACTTGTTTCCGGTTTAGACCCCGAGAATACCTGAGCCAATACATAAGCGTATTTTGCCGCAACTACATAATCGTAAGGTTGTACACTGAAATTCTCTGCAAATATTTCAGCCTGAAACCTGATAAATTGTTCTCTGTAGATATCCGGTGTTGGAAACTCTCCTCTTTGTTGACAAGGGATGTTATTCACTTCTCCTAATAATCTTTCAGGATTCTGAAGACATTGGAATAAATTATAATTAAGTGGATTAAAGTCGTTATAAACAACTTCTTTTAAATTGGGGTATTTGGATAAGTCCATATTAAAGAAGACCCAAAACATACCTGAAAATGGTTCTATGTATGTTTCAATGTCGTTAGGTATAAATGGAACAATCCATTTACCTATTTTTGATTTACCCCCGATGTACGATAATGCCATAATTTTTCTTTTTAACAAAGATAAGAAATAAAAAATGAAAAAGCAAGTTTCACATTCAATTTTTTTTTACTATATTTGTGGTAAATTAATATTTATGAATATGAAAGAATCAATAGAAACTCAGATTATCGAAGAGAAAGATATTATTGAGATTACTCCGGACCAAGTAGAACAACCTGAAAAAGAATGTAAGACGTGTAAACAAAAAAAAATAACTAATGGTCAATTAGCTATGTTAATATCTTCTTTTTATATTTTATTCTCTTCAATATACGGAACTATAAAATTAATCAAAGAATTAATAAATTATCTTCAATAAAAAAGAAACCCCTTTTATAGGGGTTATCTTTTAAATTTCACAAATAGTTTTATATATAAATCACCTCTGCCGTGATATCCCTTATTTTTAACTCTTAATGGTTTTGACGTATCAAATTCACCCGGTAACTTAATTGAAATCTCACCTAATGGATGAGGAACTTTAACACTATCCTGTTTTAACGAATTTAAATCAAAATAAGCGTTATATATTAAATCATCCATAGATTTTTCAAAATTATTTTAAGGAACAATTTTAACTTTAACCACTAAATTACCATACATCCCATCTTTATAATCACCTTTACCTTGAACACGTAAGAATTGTCCTTCATCAATTCCGTTAGGTAATTTAATTGATATTGTTTCAACACTAGATGTTGTAGTACTACCGTGACAGGTTCCACAAGTTGTTTTATATGAAAATCCTCTACCACCACAAGAACCACAACTTTGTCTAATTATTTGAGTAAACAATCCGGTTCCTATTTGTTGAGTAATCACACCTTGTCCCCCACAAGTTGTACAATTTATTCTTTCACCACCAGAACCATTACATCCACCACAATTATGATTTCTAGTATATGTGATATTTTTTTCACCACCTTTATAAGATTCCACAGCCCCAACAACAACTTCAATTATTTTATCAGGAACTGCTCGTTTTCTTTGAGTGTGCATTTGATTAAACATATCTTCAAAAGGATTAAATCCTCCACCACCCATATTAGCAAATGGGTTTCGTTTTTGATTATCGTATTGAGTTCGTTTATTTTGGTCACCTATCGTATCATACGCCTCTGAGATTTTCTTAAACTTATTTTCATCCCCACCCTTGTCCGGATGATGTTCAACCGCTAACTTTCTATAAGCTTTTTTTATTTCGTCTTGTGAGGCATTTTCACTAACACCTAATATTTGATAAAAATCTTCCATTCTTTACTTAGTTTATATTTAAAGTTAAATTATATATTATGAATTATTTAATTGTTCTATTCAAAAATAAAGTAAAAAAGAAAATAATCAAGAAATTTAAGACCTCAAATAGAGCAAATAGTTTCTACGAATCTTTATTGGAAACTAGTAATAACGTTATTTTTGATAAACAATACGAAAATGGATTTTTATCTAATTATGAAATAGCAATACTTGAGAAGGTATCCGGTACTTTTTTACCTGTATTTTTAAAAGATGAGTTTGGAAGAAACATTAAAGTAAACTTAGATGATGAGGATTTTTCTATTAAAAAAATTAACCCGTATCATATTGATGAATTTATTTTAGACACTACCTTAAATAAAAAAATAAACCCTAAGGAGTTTATTAAGTTATATTTAGACCCATCAGGATTTAAATTAATATCCAAATTAAATAATAAAATTGTTGTTCAAAATGATGATAAATTTAATTTATTTACTTTAAAGAATGATTATGACTCAAGCAGATTTATTGATTCGATATCAGAATTCTTTATGAGTCAAAAACGATTTGATTGTATGTTTGTTAAAGATTATTCAAACGCTCAAAGAAAATATCTTTACAACTTATTAATTGAAAATGGGTTTTCTAAGTCTTACTTACAACGTCAGACAACGACCCATCCTTCAATAAAAACATAAACTCAACTCCGGACATATCAATTTTAAATTGAGTAAAATTCCTATCAACATCTCTGAAGTTTTTTTGAACTTTTTTATAATCGTCATACTTAAGTTCCATAGCAATAGCCATAACCCCATCAGGAAATAATGTTTGCAATCCATCAGCAACAAGTGCCAATTTTTCTATTACCCCATCAATACTTTGTGTAGTCTCTCCCATAATGTTAATTTTTTAGGTGGTTCAGGTGGTTTTGGAAGAATATCTTCTTTTTTTATTTGTTTAATTTTATTAGCAAAATTCTCTTTATCTCTATCTAAGATAATTTTATTTTTGATAATGTCTTTATTCAGTAACTCCAATTCCTTTAACGCTTTCTTCTCCATCGTCTAATTTTATTTTAGTAACTTTTGGTTTCATTTCAAAACTTAAATCTTTTAAATTGTTTAAGTTTTGTTTTTCAAAAATAGATTTTAATTCATTAACTTTATTTTGAAATAATTTATCTTTTTCTTCTAATTCAAGGTTGTATCGAATAATGTTTTTAAGATTGTCCGAGATTACTCCTACACTTTCTTCCGATATTTCAGACACAAAAGAAAAAAATCTATGATTTTCAATTTTGCTTGTTTGTTCCATCACCTTTTCTTCATCAACATATTTTTTAGGTAATTTCCAAGTTGTTGGAAAACTAACGTCAAAACTTAAATAGTTTTCTAATTTTCTAACTGACTGTAAATAAGGTAAAAGAGATGAAAATTCTTTATATAAACTCATAATTAATTTTTAATAATAAATGTTAAGCAATACGATATTGCGAATCCAAGAAACATAAGTTCCCATTTATTCCATACCATTGGTTTTGGCGGGTTTGAAAATAGGGAACTTATTATTCTACCAACTGTTCTTAAAACAGTTAAAACAGAAAAGATAAATACAAATAAAAATACTGTATTAATATTATCCATTATTAGTCTTTTTTTCTTTCAGATAAAATCTCTTTTCTTAGACTATCTAATAATTTTTTTAAATCCTGTGCAGATTTTCTAGCTCTTGTTCCGGCACTATTGTTACCCCCAAAAAACTTTGTTGTGTCAACTGATAATTCTTCAACCAATGACTTAATTTGTTCTAATGTTTCCATCTGAATAATTTTAGTTAATTTATTTTTTATAATACTGTAAAAGTAATTTTTTTTACCCTATAGTAAATACTAACAAGGTTTTTAATGATTTAAATACTTATCTAATAATTTATAAATGGTAGTTATCATATCTAAATCAGATTTAGTAAATGACTTTTCATTATTAAATAAGTCAGTAAAAAAAAATCCTATGGAAGATTTAACTTTAGTATCTTTTTGATTATAAAACGTTTCATCAAAAAATGATTCAAAATAATCAAAGTGTTCTCCTTTTTTATTAAACTTAATATTTTCTTTACTAAAATTATCAATAAGTTTGTTCCAACACCATTCAAAGTGATTTCTATCATCATCTTCAGTTAAAATGATTTTAGTTTCATTAATTTCACTTTCACCTAAATAAGTGTTAAATATAAGATTGTTAAGGGAATGCGTAAAATCAGAATATAATTCCAATTTTTCCGATATTATATTATTACTTCGGAACCAAACGTCAACGTCTTCCCGTAATAAAGGTTTTGATATGTAGTTAAAAAAATTCTCCATAGAGTTATCTATGGAGAAATAATAAGTTATAATATTTTTTTGTAAATTATTGAGTTTTTTGATTGTACCCCATTAAAGATTTTATTCTTTCAAACTCTTCGTTAATTTGTTTTGTTTTTTTATCTTCAATAGACTCTAATTTAATGTTTACACCTTTACCTTTTTCAGTCCCACTTTTTTCGTTAAAAACAGGTTGAGGTACTCTATTATAAGATTGGTCTTTTAATTTTTTAAGTGTATTTTTCTTTCTTAATTTATTAAATCTATCATTTGTTTTAGACTCTAAAGCATTCCCACCCGGTGCGTTACCCGTTTTTGAATCTCCTTTATATAATTTTTCCATCCAATCTTCATTAAATTCAATAGCATCAGGTGTTGGTAAATTTAGACCTGCAATTTCATAATTAAAATCTTCTAAATCATCTGTCATTTGAAAAGCCTTTTTATCCATTTTCTCTAATTCACCATTACCTACCGGAAATATTTTTGGATTCATTTCATATTCACCTTTAGAACCATATTTAAGGTAATCTTTCATTTTTTTGGTAACATCCTTAATATAATCATTATTCTCTTTACCAGAACCGTTGTGAGCTTTTTTATAAACCTCTAAACCTCTTGGAGAACCACCCATACCTTTAATGTTATTTTTTTCCGCAGGGTCTTTAACAATTTTATTTTTTTGGTCTTTAACAATTTTCTCAATCAAACGAATCATTTCACTTTCAGTCAATCTATAAGACTCTTTAACAGAATATTTTTTACCATCAACCTCAAAAGAATCTTTACCTTCTTTTTTTGCCTTAGCTAAAGCTCCCGAAAATGCGTTACCTTCTTGAGTTTCTTGTTCTTCCATACCGTGTTTTACAGATTTTTTCACACTTTTTTCTTTACGTAAAAGTTTAAAGTCTTCAGAATCAATCTTATTGTTTTTGTTTCTATCCAATCTTTTTTGACGGCCTTTTAACGCCTCATTAATGTTAACACCTTGACACATTTCTTTAGTAACAGGGTCTTCCTTACCAAAATTTTCTATATGGTATTTACAAGTTTTTTCTTTGTCTTCGTCAGTATCCTCAACATCAACTTCAATGTCGTCAATATATTCATTCTCACCAACGTAGTCGAATTCACCGTTAATATCCCCTTCATCGTGAATATCTTCTTCCATTTGACCACCACTATAACCACATTCATTACATTCACCTTCATACATAGTTCCACCACATTCGCATATATCACCTTTAATTTTAGAAACAAGACTATCTGCCTTTTCTTCTAAAGTTTCTTTTAGAATTTTAGATACTAAATTATCTAAATAAGTTGTATTTAATTTTTTCATTTTTAGTTTTTATTATAAATATATTAGTTTTTAACTTTATTACTTTAAAAAGGTATTTTCATACTCATAAGCAATAATTGTTTTAATTACATTCTCACTTATATTATGTCTCTGACTAATATTTTGAATAGCTTTCTTAACTTTTTCATTCTCAAATATTTTTAGAGCCTTTATGTCACCTTGATTACAATATGGGAAT
>Ga0181356_1000647_pt1 | contig 15110 bp, 18 predicted proteins | sample Fa13VDMM110SN_FD_130104 | JGI IMG/M metagenome (GOLD analysis project Ga0181356, IMG submission 130104) | Freshwater viral communities from Lake Michigan, USA - Fa13.VD.MM110.S.N | ecosystem: Environmental > Aquatic > Freshwater > Lake | place: USA: Michigan | collected 2013-09-24 | reverse complement strand
TGAATTCAGACAAGTATAGCATGCAGATCGTAGATGGCATGAAAACCATTGTGTGCAAGCTCAAGTCAAATCCTCTGGGTTGGACCAGCATTGGCTATCCCACAGATGAGACCAACTTGCCTGTCTGGTTCCGGGAACTGCCCTTTGATGACTCAGAAATGGAGGCCACTGTGGTGGATCAAAAGCTAGATAACTTGTTGGGTGTGTTGGGCTGGGATCTTGCCGCAGCCACCAACACAGAAAACACTTTCCAGACCTTGTTTGAGTGGTAACATGAAACTCAGTGAACTTGTCAACTATATGAACCTGCTGGATGTGATGTCTACGGTGGGCACAGCACAGCAAGCTGATCAAGATCTTGCCAAGATTACACATGTGGTGTCGTCCTCGGCCATACAACTGGAACAGTTCAGTGACATGCTGACTCAACGACAAAATCAAGTCGCTGATGCCTTGCGACAGTATGAGTCTGACTTGGTCACGTTGAAACACACCTTGGGTGAGCTAATCACCACTACCGAAAAGCCCTGGTTTGCAGAAAGTTACAGGCTCTACGAGCAAGAGATGTTGTATGAAACCACTGAATACATCCTGGATCGTCGTCCCGAAATATCTGCCGAAACTGCTCAGTTCTATCGCACTAGACTGACACGCTACAACGGCTGGCATCATGCTGCCATGATCATACGTCCCGGACGTGAACCATTCATACATGACCTGCTGGCCTCGGACCCCCTGTACCTGGTAGACGAAAGCCATGATCTCTTACAACCTGCCATGACACAGTTCAACGAACAGTATCAGCACCGCCTGCGACCCTACGTCATCCAGGAACGATCCGGTACAGCCATCCTGGAGCAGTTGCCCAAGAGCCAATTTGGTCTGGTGTTTGCCTACAACTTTTTCAACTTCAGACCTTTTGAAGTGTTGCGACAATATCTCACAGAAATATATCAAAAACTCAGACCCGGTGGCACCTTGATCATGACATTCAATGATTGTGATCGAGCCAAGGCAGTGATGTTGGTTGAACAACACTACTGTTGTTACACTCCTGGCTATCTGGTACGCGAACTGGCCCAGAGCCTGGGCTATGAAATAGCCTTTGCTTGGACTGACCAAGGTCCCAGCACCTGGTTAGAACTGCGCCGACCCGGTCTACGGCCTAGTCTGCGTGGTGGACAGGCCTTGGCAAAAATCTTGCCCAAACCCATTGCAGAATCTAAATAAACCCCGTATAATCAAACACAAGGAGAATTATCAATGAGAGACCATTTATTAGACTTAGTAGAACACACACATGATCTGGGCGTAATCGACCTGGTCAAAATCACCGGTGATGACAAATCGACTGTAATCAACGGCTTGGCCGAAGATCGCAACGTGGTAGTGGAAGGCACATTCGCACAGCCACATGCAGACTTCATGGGCACGTTTGGCATGCCCAATCTCAGCAAGCTCAAGATCCTGCTGAACCTGCAAGAGTATCGAGAAAATGCTCAATTAAGTCTCACAAGAAAAGATACCGGTGTGGCCGACGGCATCAACTTTGAGAACGCCACTGGTGACTTCAAAAACAACTACAGATTCATGGCAGCAGAAATCGTCAACGAAAAACTCAAAACCGTGAAATTCAAAGGTGTCAACTGGCACATCGAGTTCACGCCCACTGTGGCGGCCATCCAGCGACTCAAAATGCAGGCACAGGCCAATGCCGAAGAAGTCAACTTTACCGCCAAAACTGACAACGGTGATCTCAAATTCAGCTTCGGAGATCACAGCACACACTCAGGTAACTTTGTGTTCCATCCGGGAGTGTCAGGCACATTGAAACGTACCTGGTCATGGCCCATCAAGACTGTGATTTCAATCCTGGATCTCACCGGAGACAAGATATTCCGTATCAGCGATGATGGTGCTGCACAGATCACTGTGGATAGTGGCCTGGCTGTTTACAACTACATATTGCCAGCACAAAGCAAGTGACCCAAGACAATCTTACCGCCAAGCAGAATGACTATGCGGTGTTCCTGCCAGCCATAAGTGGTTTCTATGCCACTTACATAGGCAAGCAACGTGATCCTGCTGGACCTTATGTGGATCCTGCCCGGATGCCCACAGGCATTCCGGACATGGAACACATGAACTGGCTCAACAGCCAAAAAGGTCTGTTCCCTTATCGCTGGAGTCTGTATTCAGGTGGGCATGCCAACATGGATCTTAAAAAGCAAGACTGGTCAGAAGACATGGTGCGTAATCGTGAACCCGGCACAGTCATGCTGGGAGATTCAGGTGGGTTCCAGATCGCCAAGGGCGTATGGGCCGGTGACTGGCGGGCCAATTCAGGTTGTGCCAAAGCACAAAAATATCGTGAACAAAGTTTGGCCTGGCTGGATGGCATTGCAGACTATGCCATGACTCTTGATATTCCAAGTTTTGTCATCAATGAAAAGAACGGGTGGAAATCTGGTATCAGCACACTCGACGAAGCAGTCAGGGCAACACACTACAATAATGAATATTTTATCAAGAATCGCAAGGGTGTTGCCGAAGGTGGAACCAAATTCTTAAACGTTCTACAGGGCGGTAATCATGCTCATGCCGACGAATGGTATGAGTTGATGAAAGGCTACTGCGATCCCAAGAAATATCCAAGCAGACACTTTGATGGCTGGGGCATGGGTGGTCAGAACATGTGTGACGTGCATCTTGTGTTGCGCAGACTTGTGGCATTGCGTCATGACAACTTGTTACAACAGGGTGTCCACGATTGGATGCACTTCTTGGGTACCAGCAAACTAGAGTGGGCAGTATTATTAACCGACATCATGCGAGCTGTTCGCAAGTACGTAAACCCTAACTTTACAATCTCTTTTGATTGTGCAAGTCCGTTCCTGGCTACTGCCAATGGGCAAGTATATCATCACATAGACCTTCCTCATGAAGGCAAGTGGTGCTATCGTATGAGTCCAATTGCCGATGACAAAAAGTACGCCACAGACACACGCCCATTTGGTCAAGCGGCCTTGGCCGACGGCTTGATTGATTGGTTTGATGAAAGCCCAATCAGTCTACAGTTACAGATGAAAGACATCTGCATCTATAAACCCGGCGATCTCAACAAGATTGGCAAGGAAGGCAAGACTTCGTGGGATAGTTTCAGTTACGCATTGTTGATGGGCCATAATGTTTGGATGCATATCGAAGCAGTACAACGAGCCAATCGTGAGTATGATAGCGGATCCTGGCCCAAGATGATGCGCAACGAAAATGGTGACCATGCCCGATTCCGCGATATCGTAGATGCCATATTTGCCACACCAGATCGTGCCGAAGCCGAAGCCATCATTGAACACTATGATCGTTATTGGATGGACATTGTGGGCACTCGTGGATTCAAAGGCAAAAAGACCAAAAATGCCAATACCATGTTCAATGCTTTGTTTGAAGCAGACACAGAATCTGAGCCAGAAATCGAGCAGGAAGATTTAGATTTTAACAAACTGGATGCACTAGAGGCCCAAGTACACGCAGATTAGTACGCACTAACCTGTGGTTGACCAGAAACTACCAAAATAGTATAATACTTGTATTGTAACTAATTTGGAGTAATTGTGGCTAAAGAAATTCCTGAAGATCAAGTTGATCATTTCATGCGTAACTGTGTTACTGCACAATTCTTGATCGATGACTTGCGTACAGTATCTGACTATGTTGGATGTAGTACCGTCGAAGAAATGGAAAACTATTATTGGTTCCGACAACATTTCAATGGCGGCTTTACTTTAAATAGAATTGATAAATCTTTGGTGTCTGGTAGAAACGGTAACAATGAATTGGACTCTAACCTAGGCAATAACATCAGGACAATCGTGCAAGATAACGGGCTAGGCCTTGGTAAGACTAGTGGTGCTTGGGGAATAGATCTTTTTAGTTTAAGACAATTGAATGTTATGCGTATGAATGGAGATACTTACTTAGGATCGCATCATTTCTCAGGAAAAACTCAGCATCCTACTAGGTGCGAACACACCGACGAAGTAGCTGAATTACGAAATTTAGTTAGGGACAGAGTTTTAAGAACCAACAATTTTAGCAATTTGAAAGAAACTGCTAAGTGGCTAGCTGCAAATCACCTAGCTTGTGCAATACAAGTATCCGAGGATCGTAATGCTAAAACCCAAAACCGCGGCAAGAAAGGAAACTCACTTCAGCCTTTTTCAAGATACCGGTTAGCAGGCACAGACATTCTTATGGACACAGGTATTGAAGGCCCCGATCGTTACAAGATTGTAACTCATTGTACTAGACAAGAAATTGCAACCATACGTCAACATAATCCCAGGTGGGCGGCTTTACTCAAAGGTATTGACCAACATCCAGGGTTTGATTCTAAGCACATTGAATCTTGTCGTAAGGATTTTCACAGAGATGCAGAATCACCTCGCCACAAGGGCGAGAGAGGTTCTAGGTACTACCCAGAACTCACAGACCGCAACCTTGCAATCATTGCTCGTAACGATCCAATTGAATTGTGCCGTGAATTTTACACCTGGAAGATAAAGTAAAGGAACAAAGCATATGAAAACATCTACAAACGCAAGAATGGTATCCAATCAATGGAAAACAAATCAACCAAAAGCACAACGCCACGGTTATATAGATTGCTCTGTATTATTGTCTGATATTTGGGAACACTTGCCAGATAGTGATTTAGAAAAACTAATGAGTGACGACGCTACAGATTTTTTACGACACGACAATCTCAAGGTTGCAAAAAAATATGGCAGAAAAACTATGACAGGATATCACACCTATGTGCAAAATTTAGTTATAAAAAAGTTTGGGCAAAGTAGTGTGATGAAGAATTATGGTCCAAATGGTTTTAGAGGTTTTAAAGACTCCCCGGATATAAAAGACTATGCACGAAAGACTATGCAGATTACCATCGATCGTGTTCTTCTTTGCCTTTAGTGCTTGCTTTCTCTCTTGCAATCCTGTATACTGTTAAATAGGTATACAGGATTTTTTTTTATAAGGTAACACTACATGGCACAATTATTTAATACAGCAAATAAAAAATTAGTAACCAACCGCATTGGTAGACAATACTGGATCTGGAACACAGACAAGTTATATGAACAACGCATGGCCAGAGAAAATGTTCCTTACCAGGCTCGTAATTTAGTAATGAATCGGCGACTGTTGCCCACGGCCAGAACTGTCATTGACGTGGGTGCCAACATTGGCATGAACACCATAGAGTATGCAACCTGGTGCAAACATGTGAAGAGTTTTGAACCCATGCAGAGCAGTATGGAACTGATGAAACTCAATGTAGACATAGCAAAAAAAGCCAAGCTCAAAGGTCGTTACTGGGACAGCAAACTCAAGCAAGTAAGACACCAACCTGACCATGACGACGGTTGGTTCAAGCAGGATGATGGCACATTTGCCAGCCTTGACTTGGTTGGCGACATCGAGTATTTCGACTGTGCGCTAGGTAAGTTTGATGGCACTATCACCATGGAACAAAAAACCAACGAGTGCAGTAGAGGTGATGCTGTGTTGCTGGCGGGCAAGGCCACAAACAATCCCACACAGACAGCCACACAACACACCATTGACAGCTTTGCATTTGAAGATGTGGACTTGATCAAGATTGACGTGGAAGGCAGCGAACTGTTTGTGTTGCAAGGCGCAACAAAAATTATTGCTCAATACCTGCCCGTGGTACAGGTTGAACTCAGAGACACACACTGCAAGAGATTTGGTTATAGTTGTGACGACATCATCAATCTCATGATGAGCTTGGGCGACTATGTCATGTGCGACTTCAACGGCAATGATCTAGGTAAATCATACGAAAAATTATCTGGTGTTATGGATCGTTTCTTTGTGCCACGTCACATATACACAGCCACCGAATTCAAGAGCAAAAAAGTGCATCCAGGCATGAAGAAGGCTCAAAAACAACAAACTGAAAAAAAGTTTTTTGAACTTTTTGAGCAACCACCTGTTGCATAGTCGTGCGGTATCTGTTAAAATAAATTCAATATCAACTCCGTTTAAGGATTCATCATGGACCGTCCAGGACATGAAGCAGTCAACTTTTTTGTAGGAACCGAAGTAGAACATTCGCCAGCTTATGGTCTTAGGACCTTGTTTGTGGTGGGTATACAAGATCCACAGATCGTTCTACAACAGTTCAACAACAATGATTGTGGACACATTTATTTTGGTGCCAACCAGAGTTTTCCAGCATTGGACAAGAATGACGCCGACGGGTGGCGTGACTGGGAGTGGATGATCCGTACCTGCCTGGACCAGATTCCTAACTACTGTACCCTGGATCTAGATGTAGCACAGGCCGAAGGCTTGCTGGAAAGCAGTCTGGTAGAGTTCCATAACTTTATTCCTATGATCAGTGTTAAACTACCTTACATCCGTCAGTTTGGCTACAATGCTACACTCAAACTGGATGACCGAGACTTTCGTGCTACCAATCCCGGAGTATGGTGTCACAGCCTACATGCTTTACAAAGGAGGTCGGCGTTTACCGACTGGTCTAAATACACCCAAGATGAGGTTATTAAATGAACGTGAAAGAACTGGCAGAACAAGTGATCTATCGTGCGCAGAACTTGCAAGAGTTTGAAGTACTACGTGATGAAAGCGACATGATCCTGGATGGGGTCATACGCTATGACATCCGTCACCGACCCGGTACACCCTACCGTATTACTGTGCCGGCCATGACACAGGCCGAAGCCGAAGTTCGTGTGGATGAGTGGATTGCAGAAATGAGGTCGGCAGGATGATACGAGAACAGAGAGAACAAATAGAACGTATCCGTGAATCGGCAGAACGCAAAATCTGGGTCACGTTCAGACGTGAAGGAATTCACTGCTATCCAGCAGCCGCCACAGATCCTACATTAAATACAGCAGGAGAATATGATGTATCGTTCCTTGCTAATCCTCATCGCCATATATTTCATTTCCGGGTGTCAATCGATGTGTTCCACAATGACCGAGACATCGAGTTTATCCAGTTCAAGCGATGGCTCGAGTCGCTGTATAACGGTGCGAATACCGTTTTAGAACTTGATTGGAAAAGCTGCGAGATGATTGCAGATGATTTGTACACCCAGATAGCTGGTCGTTATCCTAATCGTGCTGTAGTAATTGAAGTATCCGAAGACGGCGAGAACGGATGCTGCATTAGTTATAACCTTACTCGTCCAACACAATCAATTGTAATTTAATGCATACATTGTATCTAGGGCCAAGTTGGGCCGTTCAAAGTTTTGAATCTGTTGGTGGGCTAGACGACCCTGTCAAGACCAATTTAGCTCAAGAACTCGAGCTTGAAGATTATACGTCATTGGCATTGTATGCCAGCAATAATTTTGATCAGCTGTCACATGCTCAACATTTCATACAACACCACCCTGAGTTGGCACCTTTTAGAATTGTGTTTGTAGCAGGCAACACATTAAGCCATGGCTACAAAATTTTTAATATGTCTCAAATTGAATTTGCAAAAATGTTTTTAACTAGCAATGACCCATTGGATCTGGTCCAGAGTTTAGAACAGAAATTCTATCAACAACTGGTTAAACTAAGCGTGCCGGTAGCGTTGATTGGAGCACATACTGATGTTGCCTGCCAATCTCATGATAACATCACTGTGATTCATCCAAGTTGGCAAAATTTCTTGGCAGAACAGTGCGGTGTTGACAGTTTTTATGGATGGGCAGCAGATATTGGACATAGATGGTTACAAGGTATAAATGTGCCAAAGAGAGGGCCGCCGGAGCATTTTGATTTAGGAACAAAACCGTCGGCAACAGTGGTCGACGAGATACATAAGATATTATTCAAGACTTGGATGGAAATGGAAAAACACAAACTGTTTAGAGGTGTGCATCCAAATATATTAGGCAATCAATTGTTTGCCAAAGAAATTGCCAAGTCATTCAATAAATGGATTGACAATGCTGTTTAAACGTCATATAATTAACTTAACTCTAATTTAAAAAGGAAACACCATGGGCAAGCGTGAATATCGAGCCAATCCCAGAGCCATCCAGATCATGGATGAACTAGATCGCTTTAGAGAATTCTGTGCGGACTATGGCTACCGATTCCGCGAGGAGGATCTCTACAACTTCAAGGCCTATGCCTGGCAACAATACAACAAGTTCAGCCAAGGCAAGAATGCCAAGAACATGTGGGTGGAAGATGGCCGCAGACTGGGTCGCAACATATGAGAAAGCTATTCTACATGGGCCTAGAGAGTTACGAAGCTCGCTATACCCTACAACTCACAGAATGGAACCGTAGAGTATTTGATCGTCGGGGCCTGGATGTTGTTTACGTTCCTGGTGCTACCATAGACAACACACAGAGCATCAGTGTGGGGCAGGTATTAGACGCACACGGTCGCAGTTATTTTTCAATGAGCCAGATAATGAATCTGGTGCAGTTAATGAGGAACGGAGAAGTCACCAGTGAAGATGTCGTCTACTTTGAAGACATGTTTCAACCTGGAATCGAAAGTCTCCCTTACATCATGGATCAAATACCTGGTGATCAGCGACCTCGTGTGTTTGTTCGTTGCCTTGCACAGGCCATTGACCCTGACGATTTTGTACATGTATGGGGTATGGCGAGGTGGATGGATCTATATGAGAAGATGGTCAATGAGTTTGTAACAGGTGTCCTAGCCACAAACGAAGAGATGGTGGCACACATGCGAATTGCCGGCTGGACGGCACCCATCTACAACATCTCGGGCTTGGCCTTTGGTAAACAGGAAGTTCTAGAGCGCATAGGCGGTGCACAGAATATAAAACCCTTCGACCAAAGAAAAATGCGTGTGGGCTTCGCCGCCCGCTTTGACCAAGAAAAGCAACCAGACTTTTACATGGACTTGATTGAAATGTATCTGGCACAAGGCCGCCATAAGGATGTGGAGTTTGCTGTGTTTCAAGGTGGACCACTACGCAGCAACAATGTGCGTTATATCTTGCGAGCCCGAGAATTGGAACAACAAGGTCGACTAACAATTTATGAAGACTTGAAGAAAAATGACTATTACACTCTTCTCAACGATACTCGCGTGTTGTTTAATTGTGCTTTACAAGACTGGGTATCTAACACAGTATCAGAAGCTGACACTCTTGGTTGTAATGTGTTATATCCTGCTTATCGCAGTTTCCCTGAAACCTTTGCTGACGATCCTAATCGCCTGTACGTTCCTTGGAGCATTGATGATGCCTTCAACAAGTTAGAAAACCTGCTCCAAGCACCACATCACAACCAGGGTCTGATTTCAGATTGGACCGACGGCACTGTGGATCGCATCGTGGACATACTTGAAGGCTCAGGCGAATCTTGGAATCGCGCCGGCAATCGTTATAGAGATCATGTGAGCCAGGCCAAATATCATGTGAGAAAGATCGAAGGATGAGAGTCATAGTAACTGGTGGTGCTGGATACATTGGCGGAGAAACAGTTCTTAAATTGTTAGACGCCGGTCATAGTGTGTTGGCAATTGATCGTGCTATACCGCCAGATCATTTGATTGACTGTGGTGCTAAATGGCATACTGATGATTTTGCCAACGAAGTTGGCCTCGATTGTATCAATAGCTTTCAACCAGATGCAATCGTTCATTGTGCCGGTACAAGTCTAGTTGGCCCTAGTATTGTCAATCCACAAGAATACTACGACAATAATTTTGTTAAAACCAAAGCAATGTTGGATTACATTGTCAAAAACAAGTTAACCAATATCAGAGTTATTTTTAGTAGCAGTGCCGCTACCTATGGTAATCCTATCATGACTCCTGTAAATGAAGTTGATCCTACAGAGCCTATCAGTCCCTATGGTCAAAGCAAGCTCATGATTGATTGGATGTTGAAAAGTTATCAACAGGCATATGGCTTAGATTTTGTGTCGTTTCGTTATTTCAATGCCTGTGGTGCCGACAGTCAGGCACGACACGGTCAACCAGCAGGGGCCACACACATTATTGCCAGAGTGTTGGAAAGTGTCAAGAACGGAACAAACTTCACGGTGTATGGCACTGACTATCCTACCAGTGATGGTACCTGTGTTCGAGATTATATCCACGTAGAAGATTTGGCCAACGCACACATTGTTGCCATGAAAAAAGATATTCCAAGTGATATCTACAATCTTGGTACCAATATTGGGTATAGTAATCTTGACATAATACAAGCCAGTGCTACTGTGACCAAAATTCCCGTCACTCATAAAAATGGTCCAAAGCGCGAAGGTGATCCTGCTGTGCTTACAGCCGATGCCGGTAAGTTTATGGGGGTGAGTGAATGGCAACCAAAGTTTACTCTTGAGGACATAATTTGTCACGCCTGGGCGTGGTATGCAAAATAAATTTGAGTCAGCTGACAAATTTATTCAAGACGTAGTGGTACAAAAAAATCATTGTAGTCCGCAAGATTTTCCTGTGTTTGATGTCGACGGACATAGAATTTTTTATGTCAATAACAATGTACGCAATGTCACACAGTGTGATCCAGAAGACCTAAAATCATGTTTGGTTATGTTGATCGACTACAGTGGCGAGCACGAAGATACCAATCACGGGTTTGCTGATGACATCTGCTCATGGCTGGAACAACATCGACTCAACTACTATATCATGAGTTGGGATCCTACAGACCACTTTAGACACGATAAAATGATTTATTTTCCTAGATGGTATCACCACGCCGTGAGTTACAATAGATGGTTTGATAACACTAGTTCAACTCAATCAATTGATATACAACGACAATATGCTGTATCGTGCATCAATAAAACCAATCGGTTTCATAGGATTTATAATTATTTTTTGTTGAAAAATAAATCCTACTTTGATAAAATTCTGTTTACCATGTACCCGGACAACGATGATTTTATCGAGCATTGTAAAGATTTCAAATTTATGACCATTGAGCAACAAAACTACCACCGGTCGTTGTTGACCGATTGGGCCACTGAAAAAAATAAATTTCAATCCTGGAGCGAATTTACCAATCAACAACTCGCTGAGTCAGCAAACAATGCCTATTTTAGCAGTTACATAAATTTGGTCACCGAGACTACCATGGTACCAAAAACTTTTATAACTGAAAAAACATGGAAAGCTGTAGCAGCTGGACAATTTTTCTTGATCATCGGAGGAATAGGTACTGTAAATTATCTAAGGCAACAAGGAGTTGACACTTTTGATGACATAATTGATCATAAGTATTATGATCAAGAGTCAGACTGGACAACAAGAATACACAAAATACATGAGGTAGTTGAAGATTTACTAACACAAGATCTACAACAACTTTATCATTGCACTGTTTCAAGAAGACAAGCCAATGTGGACAATTTTTTTGCTGGGAAGTTTGATACTGTATACAAATCTCAATTAATAGAATGTATCAATACGCCGAATTAGTACACTGGATGCACAATCAGGATTCAATGAAAATATTACCGGCACAGGTAGATATTGACCTGACCAATGTTTGTAACCAAGACTGTTACTATTGTAACAGTGCCGACTTTCGTAAAGAAAAACCTGTGCAAAAGAAATACACAGAATACATTCAGCTACTAGATAAATTAGCAGGGTGGCGAGCACACACCCCTCGCAGTTATGGCACAACACATACCATAACCTATCCCGGTGGCGGTGAACCCACTGTGTTAGTCAGTTACGAAAGAGTGATTGAGCACACAATTGACTTGGGATTTCTTGGCAGTATCACCACAAACGGCAGTAACTTAGATAGCCTGCTAGATAATGTACACGTAGATAAACTTCGTAAGTTGGCCTGGATTGGCATAGACATTGATGCTGGCACACAACCCTTGTACGAACAAATACGACGTAGCCTCACTACCAAAAGCCTGTTCACTAAAGTATGCGACAATGCTCGCGGATTGATTCAAGCAGGTGTCAATGTAGATTTTAAATGTTTGATCAATCCCCTAAACGACAACGAAGAAGCAATGGGTGACTTGTTCAAATTGGTCAGCGATTTAGGTGGGCGCATGCTTTACTTCCGTCCTGTTATCATTGACAATCAAGCATATCCTATTACCAAAAAAACTATTGCCTGCCTGGAAAAGTACAGTCAACTATATAAATTACCTTATTGGGCCAATCAAAATAAAACATTGCCACGCAACTACAAGAAGTGTCACCAGATGTTCCACTTTCCTGTGTTCTGTGCTGATGGGAAGATATATATCTGTTGTGAGGGCAAAGGTAACCCACAGTTTGAACTGGCCAACTGGGATACAGGTGATTTTCGTGACTCTTGGCTGAACCAGCGGCACTATGACATATACAATAAAACCCGCGTAGAGTTTTGTGCTCCGTGCAGGCCTAATATTAGCAATATACAAATACAAAATATCTTAGACAATCCCAAACACATCGAAACACTATATCTATGACACCTATATTTCCCATCATTGAACTTGTTGATAGACTAGCCATTGCCGAAGTTAAATTCCAGCGCACCAAAGCCAACGAAGAAGAATTGTTGTGGTATATGAATCAGTCTTTGCGTATCGATCTTACCAAAATTATCAACGAGTACGAAGACCTTAAACGCATACACGACGAAATTTGGGAACTAGAAGCCGAACTCAAAACTGGCCGAGAAGCAGAACTCAGTTTAGAAGAAATTGGCCGACGTGCCATTGCCATACGCGATCATAATAATAAGCGCATAAAACTTAAAAATTCCATGGCTGAAAAGCTAGATTGCAGTGTTCGCGAAATAAAGAAAGATCATTTATCAGAATGAAATACAAAGTTGCCTGGCAACTTTGGTATTGAACCAAGATACACCATGCAGATTACTGGAGTTACACAACAATGAAAACACTAAACGATTATGCAGATGCCTTTCTTGCCATCAAAGATTTTGAATCGGCTTTGTGTGCCTACACAGGTGCTCCTTACTGTGTGACCACCGATTCTTGTACACATGCTATTGAAATAGCTTTGAGACTGACGCACAATGGCAACCCAATAAAATTTCCTGCTCGAACTTATCTCAGCGTGTTGATGACCATGCACAAATTAGGTATCTCATATGAGTTGGAAGATACCGCATGGAGAGAAAGTTATCAATTTAAAAACACTCAAATTTGGGATTGTGCTAGATTATTCAAGGCCAACATGTACCAAGCAGGCACCATACAGTGTATTAGTTTTGGACGGACCAAACCACTTCAAATCAGTCGTGGAGGTTGTATATTGACCGATAATCCAGAACTTTATCAACGAGCAAGCCGGATGCGATATGATGGACGTGATATTTTTCAATTCAGTATCGGCACTGAACACAGTTGGAATAGGCAAAAGGATTTTGAAGTGGGATATCATTACTATCTACGACCCGAAGATTGCGTTACTGGATTGAATTTATTAGAGCAACGAAATTTCCTCCCGCAAATAGAAAAGTATTACGATTACCCTGATTGCAGAACAATAACAATTAATTCTTAAAAAAATTTACCAATGATTCTTTCTACAGTCAGTTACTCTGTGTTATATGACTTGCAAAAACCAATGGTGTTTGTGGGAACAACTTTTTATAATACCATGCTATATGAGTATTTTGCTAAAACAAGATCCTGTTACATATTTCGAGTTGAAGAAATTGAAAACAATGATCAATCTTGGTTTGATCAGTATCAGTTCATGTCTGCCGTGAGCAATGTCAAAACAAAATATTTTTTAATTAACCGGTTGGCCAACAAGCATCCTCACTATGTTAGTATTATGGGTACAGGAAATACGTTTGCCAATGTTGATATTGGTCAGAATACTTTTATACAAAATTATAATGTGTGTGCCTGCCAAGGAGTATCTATAGGGAACCATTGTACCGTTGGAAACTTCAATACCATTGGGCATGACACTATGTTAAGTGATTACTGTCATGTTAGTTCTTACTGTTTGACCAATTTCAGCAAAATAGGAACTGGTAGTTGCATAGGCAGTAGAACTACCATGATTGGAAAACTGGAAAAACCAACGATCACTCCCGACCATTGTAATTTTGCGTTGGGATCTGTAATTAATAAATCTATTGATCAACCCGGAACATACTTTGGATCTCGTCGACAGTCTGCTGAGACCAGTTTAACTTACAAAATACTCTAAACATCTTGACGTTGGTCTAAATATCCCCTATAATAGAAACATGCTAGTCATCCTTGACCCTCACTTGAAGAATACAAAATGACAACATTTACCACAGAAGATCGATCAAACGCAATGAAAACTATAACCCCAGCCACAGAAATAGCAGATCATGCTCAACTGGTGCGAGAAGCGCCTTACCATCCCGGCTACGAAGACGCAGTGGTAGATCCTGAATGGGGTAGACCATTAAGTTCAGTCATCCGTGACAGCATGCGGGCAAGTGGCAAAAGATTCTGGGCTGGTGACAACATCAGTGAGTTCATTGAATCAGATCAAGAACGCGGACAGTTGATCGACGAAGCCACCAGGGCATTTGAGACTGTGCTGGATGCCTTGTTAATTGACAGAGAAACAGATCCCAACAGTCGTGGCACAGCCAGGCGCCTGGCGAAGATGTATTTCAACGAAATCATGGCCGGAAGATATGACCCAGCACCAGATGCAACAGCTTTTCCAAATGATTCAGCGGATAGATATGAAGGTATGCTTGTGGTTCGCAGTGAGCTTCGCAGTATGTGCAGTCATCATCATCAGCCTGTTAGCGGGGTGGCTTATATCGGGATTATTGCTGCAGAAAAACTGATTGGCTTATCTAAGTACACTAGGATTGCTCAATGGTGTGCTCGTCGTGGTACACTTCAAGAAGAACTATGTAACGACATCGCAAGAGAAATAGCTCGTGCCACTGATTCAGAAAACATTGGCGTGTACATACAGGCCACGCACGGTTGCTGTGAGAATCGCGGCATTATGGCACATTCTAGTTTAACACAGACCACGGTGCTACGAGGTGCGTTTAAGACTGATCCTGCCACCAAGAAAGAGTTCATGGACAATATCAAACTGCAACAAGA